>Ga0209212_1004883_pt1 | contig 16321 bp, 16 predicted proteins | sample RifGroC2_FD_183996 | JGI IMG/M metagenome (GOLD analysis project Ga0209212, IMG submission 183996) | Groundwater microbial communities from Rifle, Colorado, USA - Groundwater C2 (SPAdes) (version 2) | ecosystem: Environmental > Aquatic > Deep subsurface > Groundwater | place: Rifle, Colorado...
GAACACAGGATTTTCGCCAATACCTGTAGCTGTGAATGTATCAGCCCGCCAATTTAAACAACAAGGCATTGCTGAGATTGTAGCTCAAGTATTAAATGAAACAGGACTGGACCCTCGTTTCCTCGAGATTGAACTTACCGAAAGGATTCTTATGCATGATGAAGAATTGATTATGGCAAATTTAGGAGTGTTTACTGCAAAGGGTGTAAGACTCTCGATAGATGATTTTGGCACGGGTTATTCGTCAATGAGATATCTCAAGCGTCTTCCAATCTATAAGCTTAAGATAGATAAGTCATTTGTAGATGATATAGCAACTAATCCCGGCGATAGGGCGATTTCTGAAGCAATTGTTACCATGGCGCATAGTTTGCAGTTAAAAGTCATTGCTGAGGGTGTAGAGACAAAGGAACAACTAAAAGTGCTGCGTTCGCTAGGATGCGATGAAGCGCAGGGTTTCTTATTCTACAAACCTTTGCCAGCCGACAAAATTACAGATATACTATCTAAAGGGAAATTGTAAATATCATTTTTATTTAACTGTATCGAATGGACATTTTGTGAGATATCCAGTGAGAAAAAACGGTTTTTCTTTGGTGGAGTTGATTGTTGTTATAGTCATTATCGGCATTCTCACGGGTTTAATATTGCCTGTTTTTTTACATGGAGGGCTTGACGAAGGTGTAAGTACATTACAGAGTAGTGTCCTCTCTGCTAAAACCTTTGCCGTAACAAAACGAAAGCGTTGTACACTAACACTGAATGCCGATTATTATACTGGTTCCAATCCATCCCACTGCTTATTAACCATACAGGATACGGGAACCAGCACCTTCAAGAAACAATATCGACTTCCCAAGTATATAAGATTTTGGCAGTATGAAGTTGCAGGCAGCGGCCCTCAACCCTTTACTAGCGGAACAAAGGCTGTCTACTTTGAGCCCAGAGGTATTTCGCATGATGCGCAAGGCATTGACACTCCACCACAGGACATTATTATTACAATTAAAGACATTAAGACTGGTTTAACAACCAGTCGAACAATAATAGGTAATACGTGTCAGATAAAAAAATAGAGAAATTGATATGATTGAGATAAAACCTGTAACTTATCCGATTAATGCGATAGTTAAGATTCCAGGCTCTAAGAGTTATACAAACCGTGCGCTTATCACGGCGGCTTTAGCTGATGGTGAGTCCACGATCGCCAATGCACTCTTTAGCGACGACACTAAATATATGGTATCCAGCTTAAACACATTAGGAATACCTGTAAAAGAAGAACAAAATATGAACAAGTTTATAGTGAATGGTAAAGGTGGAGTTATTCCTGTAAAACACGCAAATTTGTTTGTTGGAAATGCAGGTACTGCAATGAGGTTTTTAACTGCAATGTTAACCTTGGGTAAGGGAGTCTATGAAATAGATGGAGTTGCGCGTATGAGGCAAAGACCTATACAGGATTTGCTCGATGGTCTAAACCAGCTCGGAGCTGATGTTGTGTCTAAATTCAATAATGGTTGTCCGCCTGTGATAATTAGAGGGAGAGAATTGGAAGGAGGTTCAGCTATAGTAAAGGGGGATTTGAGTAGCCAGTATTTTAGTGCAATGTTAATGACGTCTCCTTACGCAAAACAGGACGTATCCATTGAAGTAAAGGGTAGCCTTGTTTCAAAACGTTATGTTGATATGACTATGGCATTGATGCATCAGTTTGGCGTAAAAGTTGCGAACAACGACTACAAAACATTCTTTGTGAAATCAGGACAGCGTTACAGGGCAATACACTATGAAGTAGAGGCAGATGCATCGGCTGCTTCTTATTTTTTTGCCGCTGCGGCTATTACTGGTGGAAAGGTTAGAGTTGCTGGGATTGGAAATAATTCTTTGCAGGGCGATGTTCACTTCGTTGATATTTTAAAGAGTATGGGTTGTAAAGTTAAAATGGATGCTAATTGGATAGAGGTACAGGCAAATACACTTCATGGGGTAGATGTTGATATGGGAGACATGCCAGACGTGGTGCAGACTTTAGCAGCCGTTGCTGTTTTTGCGGAGGGTAAGACACGAGTGCGAAATGTAAGAAATATGCGTATAAAGGAAACTGACCGTATAGCTGCGGTAGTGACCGAATTGCGTCGTATGGGAATTCAAACTGTTGAATATGAAGACGGTTTTGAAATTGAACCATCAAAACCACAACCATCTGAAATAGAAACATATGATGACCACCGTATGGCAATGAGTTTTGCGTTGATTGGATTACGTGAAAATGGAGTATTTATAAAGAATCCTGAGTGTGTATCCAAAACATTTCCTGATTATTTTCAGAGATTAGAGGCTTTACGAGGTGGGTTGTAATTCAGATATTGATGAGAAATATATGTCGCTTGCCATGGAACTGGCAGAGAAGGGATGTGGAAAAGTAGAACCAAATCCCATGGTAGGCGCAGTGCTTGTAAAGAATGGTGAGATTATTGGAAAGGGTTACCATCGGGTCTTTGGAGGGCATCATGCTGAAATACACGCAATAAACGAGGCAGGGGTAAACTGCAAAGGAGCGACACTTTATGTTTCAATGGAACCATGCGCGCACTATGGAAAAACAGCGCCTTGTGCCGATGCTATTATTAAAGCAGGCATCATAAAGGTAGTGGCATCGGTTATAGATCCTAATCCAATCACATCAGGCAAGGGGATGCAGAAATTGAAAGAGGGAGGGGTCGAGATCAGGACAGGTGTTATGGAATTACAGGCAAAAAGGCTCAATGCCCCTTTTTTTAAATTAATGCAAAAAGGCTTGCCGTATGTGACTGTAAAATGGGCAATGTCAATTGATGGTAAGATTGCCACACATACAGGAGACTCCAGGTGGATTACATCGGAGGAGTCACGAGAGTATGTACATAAGATCCGTGGACAGATGGATGGGATTATGGTGGGAATTAATACCGTATTGCGAGACGATCCATTATTGACCTGCCGTATTAAAGGGGGGAGAAATCCAAAAAGAATTCTTGTAGACAGCAATGCCTCGTTGCCCTTAAACTCCCGCCTTTTAAGCACAATCCACGAAAGTGAAATAATTGTTGCTGTAAATAAAAATGCACAGCAAAAACAAGTTGAAAAACTAGAAAAATTGGGATGTAAGATTATTCAGACAAATGGCATTAATGATCGTGTGGATTTGCATGAACTATTCAAAAGGCTCGGGAAAATGAATTTAACAAATATCTTGGTAGAAGGAGGGAGCAGGATCATTACATCCGTGATTGAAGAGCGTCTGGCTGATAAGCTTATAGTTTTTATTGCCCCGATTATTATTGGAGGAGAATTCTCGAAATCGCCTGTGCTTGGGGAAGGTATTAATAAGATATGTGAAGCCTCGGGAATTAGTGAAATTACAGTAAAAAGAATTTCAAATGATATTGTTATTGAGGGTATTTTGAATCCAGGCGAAGCGATTGTTAATGGTTGATTTGTATTCAGTTGTTTTTTAAATTGACTTCTTGAGTAAATATCAATATCATTTTATCTGCGTCTGCGAAATGTGAATATTTCTACTAACCCTTTTGGAGTGAAGGTAGATGAAAACTAAAAAAAGCAAGAAGAGCATTTGTTTTGGATGTAATTATGCAATAATTCTGGATGGTAAAATTGCTTTTTGTAATATCTTAATACGTAATGTGTCTTACAAGTCTTGTACAGCTTTTGAGCGTAATTGGCAGATAAATGATATTGTGTCTGAAAAAACTAAGGAAAGAAAAAAAGAACTTTAAAAAGTTTTCTTAATTAAAATACTGTGCTCAAATAGAAAAGGGATAATGTAATATAAATTATCCCTTTTTTATAGGAATTTTATAAAAAAAGTGCGTTTGTACCGTTACTGAAAGTAAAATATTTAATTTGCCTGAAAAAGTTAACAACGTTGGTTTTCAAATTCTATTGACTGGGTATTTAATATATGCTAAATTACTATAAAATTTAGCTTATATTTCATATTTATATGCTTGGGATACATAAGCTTTTAATTTTATAAATCCTTCAAATTATTTCAGAAATTCATGTAATTATTGAAGAAGCAGTAACTATCTTTAGATGGTGTTGTTTTATAATTTAGGAGAAGGAAATGAAAGCAGAAGAAGTGACTCAATTTAAAAAGCTCCTCCTTATGTTAAGAGAAAAGCTTGTTGGAAAAGTTGACTCTATGCAGGGGGAGGCATTAAAAAGATCCAGACAGGATGCATCAGGTGACCTGTCTAATGTCCCAATTCATATGGCAGACGTTGGTACAGATAATTATGAAAGAGAACTTATGATTGAACTTATACAGAATGGGGAAGAAAGTGTTCGTAGCATAGATACGGCTTTAGAGAAAATCGAAGACGGCACTTTTGGTGTTTGTGAATTATGTGCGAAAAAAATAACTAAAGAGAGACTGAAGGCTGTACCTTATGCAAAACTATGTATAGATTGTCAAAGGGAAGAGGAGATTGAAAACGTTTAAAGTAAGTTTATGAAAAACACTACTTCATTTATTACTGCCGCTGTAAGTGGTGTTATCATAGATATTGTAACAAAATGGATTGTTTTTTCTAAGCTGGAAGAATTTGGGAAAATAACTTTAATTCCCGTTATATTAAATATATTACGAAGTAAAAATGAAGGCGTTGTTTTTGGACTGTTTCCAGGCAAAACCAACGCCTTTATTATTTTTTCAGCCATAGCTATAATAGTAATTTTATGTATTTATGTTTGGTCTGATAAAACACATATTATGTCGAATCTTGCCCTGGGGCTCGTTCTGGCTGGGGCTATAGGTAACTTATGGGATAGAATATGGTATGGGTATGTAAGGGATTTTATAGATTTACATGTTGGGGACAAATACCATTGGCCTACTTTTAATATTGCGGATAGTTTGATCTGTGTTGGGGTATCTATTATGGTCTTTACATCATTTTCTAAATCAAAGCATAAAGACGCTGCTTAAAAACCATTTCTTGTGAGGTCACGATACCTTTTTAGTAAATCACTAGTAATTTTTCCGGGTTTGCCTGTGCCAATTGTTCGTCCATCAATTTTAACAACCGGAATAATTTCAGCGGCCGTTCCTGTTAAAAAACATTCCTCGGCAATGTACAAATCATATCGAGTTATTAATTCTTCTTTAACTTTAATTTCCATCTCGGCGGCTAGTTTCATTACAACATTTCTGGTAATGCCAACTAATATACCAGCGCTTGTGGGGGGTGTTAAAAGAGTTTTATTTTTGTAAATAAAAATATTATCCCCAGCACATTCTGCCACATAACCGTCTTTGTTAAGCATTAAAGCTTCCCCAGCTCCCGCCTGGATAGATTCAATCTTCGCCAGAATATTATTCAGATAATTGAGGGATTTGATCTTGGGGTCAAGGGCGGAAAAGTGATTCCTGATTGTAGTAACAGTAACGATATCAAGTCCTTTTTCATAAAGCGCCTTTGGATACAATTCAATTGTGTCTGTGATAATTATGATCTGTGGTGTTGCACATTTGTTTGGGTCTAACCCGAGTTTTCCTACACCACGAGTAACAACAAGACGGATATAGGAATCCTTCATGTTATTAGCTTCCATTGTATTTTTAATGGCATCTGCCAATTCTGCCTTTGTCATGGGTATTTTTAGTGATATAGCCGTTGCAGAATCGTACAATCTATCCAGATGTTCCTCCAGTGTGAATATTTTCCCATTATAGGCGCGTATTCCTTCAAATACTCCATCCCCATATAGCAGTCCGTGGTCAAAAACTGATATTTTTGCGTCTTCTTGAGGAAGTATTTGACCATTTATATAAATCTTTAATCCCATTGCTAGAACATTTGCTCCTTTCCTTTTTATTCTAGAATACGTCCATCTGCAATTCTTATAATACGGTCAGCATGTTTAGCTATTTCTTCGTCATGTGTAACAATCACGACTGTTTGATTCAATGTTTTGTTCAAATCCCAGATCAGTTCACGAATTTCGTGGCCAGTCTTCGTATCTAAATTACCAGTAGGTTCATCGCATAGCAGTAACTCGGGATTATTTATCAGTGCGCGTATAATGGCAACCCGCTGTCTTTCACCACCAGAGAGTTGTGAAGGTTTGTGCGTTAAACGATCTCCTAATCCGACTCTTTCTAACAATGAAATTGCTCTATTTGTATAGGTTTCATTTGCCTGATTCCTGTTTTTGGGTCTACTTCCTATTAAGCTTGGCAGCAAAACGTTCTCTAATGCAGTAAAGTCAGGCAAGAGATGGTAAAACTGGAAAACAAATCCAAAAATATGATTCCGCATCTCGGCCTGTTTCTTTGCACTTAATGTGGTCAGATTGATTCCTTTGTATATTACAGAACCAGAGGTTGGCGTATCCAAAATCCCCAGGATATGTAATAACGTGCTTTTTCCAGCGCCAGATGCACCTACAATTACTACAATTTCACCCTTTTCTATAGATAAATTAATCGCATGTAAAACAGGTAATGTACGCTCACCATTCTTGTATTCTTTGAATACATTTATAGCCTGTAAAAGACTATTACTATTCGCACTATTCTTAGCTATCATTTTTACAATCAACGAACAAAATTTTTAAGAGTGAGACTATATCATACATATAAGTACAAGTCAATTATTTATTTAACGCATGTCAGACTGAGAATCTATTCCTTTGTTGGCTAAAGCATCTGCCCGAAGATTTTCTTCTCTGCTTACATGTTGAATTTCCCATGCTGGTATTTTATTCAAAAATATTGAGAGCTCTTTATAAAGGGGTAGAAGACCTGGACTCTTTACACGGTATATACCGTTGAGTTGCCTAACCAAAAGTTCACTGTCGGTTTTAAATGTAACTTTTTTAGCATTATAGGCAATTGCCTTTTGAACCGCCAATATCATTGCATGATATTCAGCGACGTTATTTGTGGATTCTCCAATAAACCTGCACACTTCCTCAACAAGACGATAATTCTTGTCGTAAATGGCTACACCTATGCCAGCTTTACCTGGATTTCCCCTTGACGCCCCATCTGTATGAATAATAAGTTCGCTAAATTCTCTTTTTTCACGTTGATGAATAGCATTGAGTGTCGGGCGGGTATCAATCTGTTCGTCTCCTTTTTTAGTTTTTGAGATTTCGTAAGGAAAAGAATTTATCATTTCTTTAGTAACTGAAGGGTTATCCTTAATTAATTTTTCTATATCCAGATATTTGACAATTAGTTTTGCTAACGCTTGAGAAGATATATCTCCCATTTAAAACAACCTCCCTTTAGAAAAAACACTTTGAATATACATGTTTTATTCTAAAAACCAATTCTGTTAATAGCAAACATTTTCAACCTATTGGTTTTTTCTTGAATCGTCACACATTTAAAAGTAACATTAGCGGCAATTAATGAATACTAACTGGTTGTAAGAGAATATATATGAGCGATCATCTCATTAAAGAAGTTTTGAATACCGAAGCAGAGGCTGACAATATTGTAAATAATGCCAGGCAAAAAACCGAGAGAATTATTGCTGACATTGATAATGAAATTAATTTGATTAAAGGAATTCTTGAGAATAAACAGCATCAAAAGTTAGAGTTATTAAGGGCAGAAATTGTTAACTTGCAAATGTCAGAAGAAGAACGTTTAAGAAATGAATTTGAATCCTTGAAAGAAAAGCTTCTACATATAGATAATAAAAGCATGGGAAATGCCGTTAATTGGGTGTTAAAGCGTATTTACGAGTGCTAGTATGGCTATCGAAAAGCTTATTAAAGTAAGTATTTTACTTCCTGCTAAAGATGCTCGGTGGTTCCTAAGCCAGCTTTACCAATTGAACATTGTTCATATAATAGACACTTTTTCTCGACTTGACGATACATCTCTTCCATATTTTCAGAAATTCCCCACAACAGTCGAAGATATAGAGAAAAATATTCAGAAACTAAATACCATACTTTCTATTCTCAAGGTATTTGTTAAAAAAAAGAAGGGTTTTGTGGAAGGTATTTTTCCCATCCCATTGCAGACTACTCGTAATGAATTGGATCAAACACTCTCCCGCATTGACATAGAATCTATTTACAAAGAATGTAAGAATCAGCATGAAAAATACATGAATCTTCAAAAGAGGCAAAAACAGCTACGGGAAGAAAAAGACAAACTTTCTGATTTCTTACCCCTGTCAGATGAGCTTATACGAGTCAGTAATGTGAGGAATGCGGCCTTCTTTTACTGTAAAGTAACTGAGTCTAAATGGAAAAGGTTTTTAGTGGATGCATCAGCAAATGAGCTTCTTGCATGGCAGATTGTTTCAATTCTTGAAAATGAGCGGAAAGTCCTATTCGTATACCTAAATGACGATAAAGAAGCAGCACTCAAGAATTTTGCGAAATATGATTATAAGGAGATACCCTTCCCAATTTTATCTGGTAACGTGAAGGATTGTGTTGATAGGTTGGATATAGAAATCTCTACCATTATTAAGGAACTTGATCTAATTCATCATCGTTTCCACGAATTATCCAAAGAATGGTATTCTGTAGAAATATTGTTGGGATATTGGGAAAACGAAAGAAATAAAATGGTTGCCCAACGCATGTGTGTCATATCTAAAAAGACATTTGTGTTGATTGGTTACGTTAAAATAAAAGATAAGCCAAAGCTTGTCAAATTACTCAACGATAAATTTTCACAGGCATCGGTTATTTATGAAGAGCCTTCACCAATGGATAAAGTGCCTGTCTGCATTTCACTAAATAGATTTTTTAAACCGGCACAATTATTGATTAATATGTTTGGGTTGCCTAATTATTTTACATTCGACCCTACGCCATTTATTATGATTTCTTTTTTAACTTTGTTTGGGCTTTGCTTTGGCGATGTATTTTATGGGTTATTTTTAACTGTCTTTTCTGCATGGATGATTAGAAAATACAAGAGGGCTGAGGCGTTTTCCAACTTCTTAAGACTATTTCTTTATGCTGGTGTAAGCACAATTATATTTGGCGCTCTTACTGGCGGATGGGCGGGGGATTTGTACAATCCAGCATACTTAGGGGAGAATAACCTCTTGTTAAGATTAAAAGAAAAATTCACGCTTCTTGATCCGCTTTCAAAGCCCGTTCTTGCTCTCTTATTTACTATAGGGCTGGGTGTATTAAACCAATTTTATGGTATAGCGCTCAAGATGTACGGAGAATTTAGGAAGAAAAATATTCTGAATGCCCTTTGTGATGGTTTGCTATGGCTTATTACGTTACCGGGATTTTTGATTCTTGCATTAAGCATTTTTCTAAGAATACCACCCTCAGTCATTAGCGTTGGTAAATATCTGTGTATTATTGGTGCGGCGGGATTAATCTCCACACAGGGACGAAACGCAAAAGGGATTGCCGGCAAAATTTTCACTGGAATTGTAAGCTTGTACGGTATTGTGGGAAGTTATGGATGTGTTAGTTTTATTGGGGATATCCTTTCTTATACACGTATCATGGCGCTTAGCCTTACAACGTCAATTGTCGGCATGTCATTTAACATTGTAGCGGGATTATTCAAAACTGGCACGTTCATCGGCACTATATTATTTATCTTTACCCTGGTTTCTGGTCATACGTTTAATTTTGTTATGAGTATTCTTAGCGCATTTGTCCATCCTGCGCGGTTAATTTTCCTGGAATTATTTGGTAGATTTTATGAAGGGGGCGCCCAAAAATTCCTGCCTTATGGTTTCGACAGTCAGCGTATAACTATTTGTTAAAAATGTTTCAAAATAAACACTAGAAATATACATAAAAAGAACTGTAGAGACGCATCGCAATGCATTTCTACAAATATATATAATTTACAAAAAAGGAGTTTAATACCATGATAGAATTACTAAAATTATATTTCGTACAAACAGGATGTGGCTGGGCTGTTCTTGGTGCCATTATAGTAGTAACGGTCAGTTGTTTGGGTTCAGCGAAAGGTATTTTGATTGCCTCATCTCATGCCGCTGGTGTCCTGTCTGAAAAACCGGAACTTTTTGGAAAAATGTTAGTACTCATGGCATTGCCAGGCACACAAGGTTTTTATGGCTTTATTGGCGCTATTATGATTGCCATGCGTACCGGAATTATTGTTGGACACATAAATATATCTCCATCTGTTGGGATTGCTATTCTAATTATTGCTATATGTATGGGCATCGTAGAATACATAACTGCAATCATGCAAGCCAAGGCTGCAACGGCGGCTATCAATCTTACGGGAAAACAACCAGAAGAAGGGGGGCGTGCTATACTGATTCCTGCACTCGTTGAAACCTATGCCGTTATTGCCTTATTGATTTCCATCTTGTTAATTACATGGTTAACAAAAGAAGGTGGGATTTCTTTTTCTCCAAAAACAAGTCCTGGGATTTGGTAATTGTTTATGAATGCCGTTTTACAATTAACTTACCTCTTACTATGTCAATAGAACGTATTAGAAAACACATTATAGAAAATGCACAGAAAGAGGCAGAACAAATCATCAAGACGGCAGAAGAACAATTTAGTGCCCAGGTAGATGTAGCTAAAGTTTCAATAGAAAAACAATACCATGAGACGCTGCAAAAGGAAGAAGAACGTTTTAAAGAAGATATGAAAAGGGCTATAAGCACATTAAAAACAGACTATAAAATGAGATTGCTTGAGATTAAAAATAGTTTGGTTGATGATGTTATTTCGCACGCAATAAATCGTATTCAATTACTTAATGATGATGATTATCTGGCATTGTTGAAGAAATGGTTGTCAAATATACCAGATCATTTAGAAGGACAATTATTCGTTAATGCAATGGATTTTAAACGAATAGCAGATAATTTTATTGGCAGTATTAACAAGGGTAGAAAAGCAAAAATTATTTTAAATAAGACTGCTATTGAAATAAAAGGCGGTTTTATCTTAAAGACCAAGCATTATGAAATTGATTATACCCTGGATACCATTGTAAAAAACCTGCGTACGACGTTAATCCCAAAGTTAAACGACATGCTGCGATTATCTGATGTAGAATTGTAGCTTGATAGTATGGGAATGAGTGTTTTATTTAAGCGGTTTTCGTGTCCATAACTAATATAGTAAATAGTCTATGGAAGACCGCCCCTTCATCCCCTCCTTGCGAAGGAGGGGAAAGAGGGGTGGTTGTAAGTGCCTGATTTATTTGGGACGCTGATTTTCGCAGTCATGTAGGATGGGTTAAGCGAAGCGAACTCATCGGTGTTTTTTGTTGGGTGCATGTTGCTTCACCCAACCTACAGTCTCTGTCTAAAAATTGAAATTCGTATACTTCTAATTAAACGAGCGATATGGGGAACAGTGTGCGCCATTATGATTGGTGTTATGTATCAGGACGTGTCAACATCCTGGAGTGCAGCTTACTCACCCAGATATTCTTCGAAAAATTATTGTCCTGCGATGATTTCAAAGACGTGCTGGCAAACATGAGTAATACCACTTTGAAAGATTATTTTACTCATGTTAAGCATCTGTATGAATACGAAACGCTACTTGATGAATATTATTATAGCCAATTATATGAAATACGATCTTTATCGCCGGATAACGCTATCTGTGACTTCTTCCTGATGAGGAACGACATCATTAACCTGAAGAATTTTCTAAAGTCCAAAACCTGTGGAACAAGCGTAGATAAATATTTTAGAGGAACCATTGATAAGAATAAATATGATAATGCGTGGAATGGTAAGACGGCTTCTTTGCCTGAATTAGTTAACGAATCTATCTCACTATTTAAAAGAAGTATGGCTACCGTGAAAAAAGAGGAGTTGCCTTTTATAATTGATTTGATAATAGATGGTGTTTATTTAAAGTACATCGAAAGTATTTGTAAAAGAATAGAGGTAGAAATTGTTAAGAGGTATATGATGGCTTACCAGTTCTTTAAAGGGTTTGAGGCAATACGGCGTGCAGTGGTTTTAAGATTTGATATGGATATATTGAATAAATATTATTTAGAAAGATTTGACCAAAAACACGTTTTTAGTAAACTTGCAAAGAACACAGCGTGGACATCCGAGAAGACATTTCGTGATATTATGGCAGAGACGCATTGCAATGCGTCTCTACAGGAAATTGGGGCAGTTATTCACACAATGTTATCAAATACATCCCAAAATATTTCTTTTCGATACGAGGTTTTAACTGACGACTATTTGCTTGATATGATACGTCCTGTAAAGTACACACCTTTTGGCCCTGAGAGAGTATTTGGGTATCTATGCGGTCTTACTACAGAGGTATTTAATTTAAAATTAGTGTTGGGTGGAAAGGTACATAAGATTGGAAACAATTTTTTAAAAGAGCGATTACGGAAAGCTTATGTCTAAAATAGTTATTGTTGGTGAAAAAGAAGATATCCTGCCATATCAAAGCATCGGGGTTGAGATCGAACCTGTTAAAACAGTAGCAGACACCATTGTGGTTCTTAGGAAAGTTGCCCAGAGTCCTGATGTGGGAATGATACTAATTACAGAGAACATGGCGGAACAGTGCCTTGATACAATTACCGAATTAAGAAGCAGAACGTCCGTAGCAATTACAATCATCCCAACAGAGCAAGGAAGCAGGCATACCGGTACAATGGATCTAAATAAAGAGATTGCACGCTCTGTGGGGCTAGACATTGTTACAAAGGAATAGTTGGTTTACAAGCTTTACGGACTAACCTACGAAGAAGTAAAAATCATAGAACCTGAGTTTGCCACGAGTGCGGTGGAGTATGAGGCATTTGAAGTAAGATAAAAAACTACTAATGTTAGATGCTTGTTGACAGGTTAACCTGTTTTTTTATACATTTACATTATAAATTTTCACAACAGCCGTAATATAAGAATGCATATGGGCAGTATAATTCGTGTTAGCTTGTTTGGCAACCACAGCCACGACAAGAGTTACTGAGAATAAATATGAACAGGTGAAGCTATGTCCGAAACGTTATATGAAAAAGGGAGAGAAGAACTTGCAAAGCTGTTGGATTATTTTGAAAACAATAAAGGCAATCGCAATGAAGCAACTACTCGATTTCAGTTAATAGATTCAATATTATTAAATTCTCTTGCCTGGGAAAGGGGAAGCATAACTTCTGAGGACTCCTATAACAAAGAGTTCACTGATTATACTCTGCACCTGAATCAATCGGTGTTAATTATTGAAGCAAAAAGAGAAGGGAATTATTTTGAATTACCCTCAGGATATGATGGATTGAATTATCCACTAAAATCATTGTGCAAGGACGAGAAAAATTTAAAAGATGCGCTTATCCAAGTTTCACAGTATTGTCAAACACGAGGAATTCAGCTTGGTGCAGTCTCTAATGGATGGCAGTTTGTAGTATTTCTGGCCAATAGAGTAGATGGAATTCCTCCTTTAGAAGGCAATGCCTATGTGTTTCCTTCTTTGGATTTCATTTATCGGAATTTTAAAGTTTTTTGGAACTGCTTATCTCCCGCTGGGCTACAGGAAAGATTTATTTTTAAAAAACTAGTTGGCGGTGCAATCCCTGAATTGCCACCAAAACTTTCAACAAGAATTACTCATTATCCAGGAGTAAAAGATAGAAATCCGTTCCAAACTGAAATTCAAATAATTAGTGAGCTTGTCTTGGAGGATATTATCCATGACAGAGAGGTAGAGAAGTCCTTTTTACAGGAATGTTATTGTAAGAGCGGTGCACTATCTCAGTATGCACTTATAAGTAAGGAAATTCTGAAAACAAGATATGAGTATCTCTTTGAGAAGGAAGAAAAACGAGCAAGTTTAGAAGCAGTTGTATCAAAAAAAGGATTGTCTACAGATTTCTCTGAAGTACTTGCAAATAGTATGAGTCGTCGCCCTGTTTTGCTGTTGGGTGATGTTGGGGTTGGCAAGTCAACTTTCATAAATAATTTGATTAAAGTCGAGGCTGAAAGCATATTCGAAAATGCATTGACTTTTAAAATTGATCTTGGTTCTCAAGCAGTTCTTTCTCAAGATATAAGGAAGACAGTAATTGATGAAATGTATAATCAACTTGATAGAGATTATGGTGTGGACATTGAAGATGATGGTTTTGTTAGAGGGACTTATGATTCTGAATTACAAAAACTACGAAAAAGCATTTATAAGAAATATTTTGAATCTGATGATCCGAAATCGCTGGAAGTAGAAATCGGGTTTCTAGAGAAAAAGCTGGATGATAGTACAAATCATTTGAAAAATTCCCTGTTACATATTAGTAAGGCAAGACAAAAGCAGATCATTATATTTATCGACAATTGTGACCAAAGGGATGATGAAACACAACAGACTGCCTTCTTAATTGCACAAGAATTTGCTGAGCACTGGCCTGCAACTGTATTCCTAACATTGCGCCCCGAAACTTTCCATCGGTCAATGAAACTGGGTGCCCTTAGTGGATATCATCCAAAAGCGTTCACTATCTCCCCTCCTCGAATCGATGAAGTCATTGAGAAAAGGCTAGCGTTTGCGCAGAAAATTACTAGAGGAGAAATACCACTGCGCAACATAAGTATTACAACAACTTTTTCTAAACTCGATAGCTTACTTCAGGTGCTACTCATTTCGTTCAAAAACAACATTCAACTTATTGAATTTGTCGACAACCTGGCTTACGGAAATGTACGCCAAGCAATCGAACTGGCAAAAAATTTTTTGGGTAGTGGTCATGTTGATACAAATAAAATAATAAAAATATTCGATGATTCAGGATCCTACACCATTCCGTTACACGAATTTCTGAGAGCAGTAATTTATGGAGACACGAATCACTACGACCCCCAAACTTCCCTTATCGTAAATCTATTCGATGTTCAGTACCACGACAAAAGAGAACACTTTTTACTTTCAATTTTATTGGGTATTCTCAATAGTTATATTTCGACTCGTAAAAATGATGGATATTTGGAAACCTCGAAAGTATTTTCTCAATTGCAAGAATTTGAATATACCCTCGAACAAATAGATTTAGCAATTAATTTTAGCTTAACCAAGAAACTCATTGAGACTTCGGGGAAAGGAAGTCTTATTGAATCTAGGAAGTATCCATCAATGTTACGCGTGACAACCAAGGGGGTCTATCATTCAACGCACTTAATTAGACTGTTTACTTATATCGATGCAATTATTGTGGATACTCCCATTTTTGACAGCGAATACAGAGGTGCGCTTCAAGATGCTTATCATATTACTGACAGGCTTTATCGCGCTGAAAAATTTGTCGATTACTTGGATGAGGCATGGCAATCATGTTCATCTGTATCCCGGTCTTTTTTTGATTGGGATGATATTTCGCATTCTATTCGAAAAGACATTGCTGTAATAAAAGCCAAGATATAAATTCAACAGGCCATTGTAAAACACATGCTATAGTAACGGTAATAAATAACTTAACATAAAATATGAGATTATCCTTATTGTACAACTAAATAATTGCTTAAAATGTATAATAATCTAATGCCGTTACTATAACTAGCGCAAACACTCGGCGTTATCTGCTAAAAACGAGGTGCAGGTATGAATGCGTTTCCGCGTCGTCCACAATGGGGAGGCCAGGGTCAGACCCGCATATTTCAATTACAGGATGCAGAAAAACTATGTCAGACCAATAATAATAAAATTTCAGCAATGCCCTCTCTTTCCGACAGACATTGGCGAAACATTTGTTTAAAAATCTGTAGAGACACGGCATGCCGTATTTCCATGATGCAGCGAGGCGATGTAGCCTTATTTTATCATAGTTGTTCAGGTAAAAATGTATTCGGAATAATGCAGGTTTCAAAACCACCCTATCAAGACCCTACAACTAACGCTGCAAATTGGCTTGCAATAGACTTTAAACCTATAAAAACCTTTGAGCCTCCGATACAATTAGGGCAAATCAAGACAGAACCAACTTTACAAAACATCGGACTTATCAAACAACCAAGATTATCGGTAATACGATTATCAAAAAATGAATTTGAAAAGATCGTAAATTTAAAATTATAGCGCCTGAATTACAAAGAACTTTCACATTGGTAACGAGTAATGAAGGGGAGTCTAAGGGATAGAGTCTTTCAAATTGAACAGCTTTTCTATAAACTCTTCGACTCGACGCCGGATGAAATTGCAATTGTGGAGGGAAAAGACGAATGAATTATAGTGGCAATAAAATCGTTAATTAAGTATAGTTGATTTAAAACCTTTGGAGGCAGAATTATGAAGACAGCAAAATTGAGCATAGACATATCAGGGGATGTGTATTCCACCCTTGAGA
>Ga0209212_1004885_pt1 | contig 16319 bp, 13 predicted proteins | sample RifGroC2_FD_183996 | JGI IMG/M metagenome (GOLD analysis project Ga0209212, IMG submission 183996) | Groundwater microbial communities from Rifle, Colorado, USA - Groundwater C2 (SPAdes) (version 2) | ecosystem: Environmental > Aquatic > Deep subsurface > Groundwater | place: Rifle, Colorado...
TAATCTTCGTAAGCATCACCGCAATATCCCCATCCGTCGAAAGATGCTTCAACCCCTGCAGCTGCTCTTCGCTAAGCGCGGAATCGGCCTCGCTGGAAACAGCCGCAAATATATCGCTATGTCCCGTATCCTTCCGTATATCCCCGTCCCGGAACAGCTCTTCATACATCTTCTCACCGGCCTTAAGCCCGGTAAACTTAATCTCGATATCCTTATCCGGAACCAGCCCGTTAAGCACTATCATATTACGGGCCAGGTCCAGTATCTTGACCGGCTCGCCCATATTAAGCACAAAGATCTCTCCGCCTTCGCCCAGCGCGCAGGCGTTCAGCACCAGGGACACCGCCTCTTCCGTGGTCATAAAATAGCGTATCACGTCGCGGTGCGTCACCGTCAAAGGCCCGCCCGCCTGTATCTGCTCCTGGAAGATCTTCACCACGCTGCCGGAGCTCCCCAGCACATTGCCGAACCGCACCGACATGAACTTGGTAGAGCTCTTACCCGAAAGCGAGCGCAGAACCATCTCGCCCAAGCGCTTAGAAGCCCCCATCACACTAGTGGGCCGCACGGCCTTATCAGTGGAGATGAATAGGAACCGCTCCACATTGTAGGCCGCGGCGGTCTTCGCCAGTATATAGGTGCCCAGGGTATTGTTCTTAACGGCCTCCTGTGGGTTATCCTCCATAAGCGCCACATGCTTATGGGCGGCAGCGTGCAGAACCCAGGCCGGCTTATGAGTTTCAAAAAGATTCTTCAGCAGGCTTTCGTCCCGCACATCCCCGGGCACGGAAACTATCTGCCCGGCAAAGCCCTTCTCGCGCAGTTCCTTGTCTATATAGAACAGCGCGGTATTGTGGTTCTCAAGCAGCACCACTTTTTTAGGGCCAAGCGCCAGCACTTGCCGGCAGAGCTCGCCGCCAATAGTGCCGCCGGCGCCGGTGACCAGGAGGGTTTTGCCCTTTATGCTGGCCTTTACCAGCCCCATGTTGATATCAACAATACGGCGGTGCATAAGGTCGGCTACATCAATTTTGCGAATATCTGGGACTAGGCGGGTTTTGCTTATAAGCTCGTCCATGGTGGGCAGGGTCTTGAACTCCACCTTGCGAGCTATACCCGAGGCCGCGTACACCTGCATCAGATCGGTTATTAATTTGCCGCGGCTGTGGTTCACAGCCACCAGAACCTCGTCAATTTCTTTATCCTCAATAACCCTGGCAATCCGATCCCTGCCGCCCAGAACAGGCACGCCGTGTATGCTGCGGCCATGCTTTAAAGCGTTATCATCCAGGAAGCAAACTGCCTTACGGGTGGCGCCCTTAGAGCGCTGCAAATCCCTGAGGACTGCTTCACCCAGATCACCCGCGCCATAGATTAGCATACGGGATTGGTTCTCCAGCTTCTCGCTGTAGCGCAGGTGGCGGGTCATCCTTATGGCAAACCTTATGCCGCCAACAAAAATAAGGGCAATAAACGGACTTATAACCAGCACAGACCGAGGGAAATGCCCATGCTGAAAAAACAAGACAACTGCCGTTATAAATATCTGGCTTGCAAGTATGCCTTTAAAGATGGCAGTAAGGTCGGCCATACTGGCATAGCGCCAGATGCCGTTATAAAGGCCGAAGTAATAGAAAGCCGCCAGCCGCAGTATTAAAACTACTGGTAAAGTAAACAAAAAATTATAAACCTCTCCAACCGGCAGACTAAAATCAAACCTTAATATAAAGGCCAGTAAATAGGCCAAAGAAACAGCGGCAGCATCCAAGACCAGCACCATAAGCCTGCTATGTTTTTCTAAGTGCTTCTGCATATAATATAGTATTCCAAAAAAAATCCGAATAAGCAATGTAACAGCCGTTACACTCTCCCTTGGTTCTCTGAGACCGCACAACACTTCCCGAGGTCCGGCCCTTTAGCCTTTCAACTAACTGTCCGCAATGTCATCCCCCAATCCCATCAGCAATTCCTTCTGCCAGCGGCCTCGAAGCCAATTCAGACAGCAAAAGCTTAACCCCTACCGCCAAGAAAATTAGGATAAATGCAGTCAAAAGTGAGTATTCAACACTCTTACCCATCTTAAACCTACGCGCCTTTATATACTTCACGTAAGTCTTACCGTCTTTCTGCACAACGCCCACGCGCTCTTTTTTATATTTAATTTTACTGATGATGAAGACATGGTCTAATCAGCTCCACGCTGTCAACCGCCTAATCGACAATCTTTCCCAACGTTCTGATTAAAATCTTTAAGTCCGTGAAAAAGGACTGGTCTAAAATGTATACCTTGTAAAGCGCTATTTTAGCTGGAAGAACTTCTTTAGCATAAGCCTTCTGTGGGTCAGCGTAGCGCGCCAGAACGACCTCCTCATTTCGGTATTCTATGGCGGCGTAGTCTGTTATTCCGGGACGCACGCTTAATATGGTCTTATAATCCTCCCTGAACATCTCCACATATTGTTCCACTTCCGGCCGCGGGCCAACAAGGCTCATGTCGCCTTTAAGCACGTTAAACAGCTGAGGAAGCTCATCCAACTTGGTTTTGCGCAGAAAGCGGCCTATGGGTGTTATTCTGACGTCGCCACTAGAGGTAATTGCGGAACCATTTTTATACGCATCAGCAACCATAGTGCGAAACTTATATGTAAAAAACGGTTTAAAATTCAGCCCTACCCGCCTGTGGCTGAACAACACTGGCCCCGGCCCGCTTAATTTAACTGCGAGCACCCCTAGGAGAAATACCGGACTTAAAAGCAAAACACCACAAGCAGCGGAAACAAGGTCAAAAGACCGCTTGCCCGCCCTCGAATAAAAACTATTTGGCATACTCTAAAACTTTAGCAGCCACATAGCGGGCCTCACCTTCAGTCATCCCTGGGTAAATGGGTAGAGAGATAGATTGGGAATAAACCTTTTCGGACACTGGGAAATCCTCTTTTTTGTATCCATATTTTGCCGCATAATAGGGTTGGCGGTGAACAGGGATAAAATGAAGTGAAATAGAGATCCCGCTCTCCTTGAGTTTTGCCATAAGTTCGTCACGGTTATTCACCTTAATGGCGTAAAGGTGCCAAGCAGTATCCCTATCGTCACATATAACCGGCATAGTTACGGCAGAACCAGCAAAAGCATCGTTATAAATATCCGCTACTTTTTTTCGCATGGCATACATCCTGTCAAGTTTAGACAGTTGTGCCAGCCCCAGGGCAGAATGTATATCGGTGGTATTATATTTATTGCCGTTATCCACCACCTCGTAGTACCAGTTCCCTTTACTAGTATAACGATCCCAAGCATCTCGGCTTATACCATGCAGGCGGTTAATCTTCATAGTCTTGGCATAATCTGGATTTGTGGTAACAGCCATCCCCCCCTCGCCGCAGGCAAGTGTCTTGGTCGCGTAAAAACTAAAACAGGTTACATCGCCAATAGTTCCAACACGCTGACCTTTATAAGAACTGGGCAAGCAGTGCGCGGCGTCATCAATAACTTTTAATCCATGCGCCTGCGCAATAGCCATAATCTCATCCATATCACACATTTGGCCGCCATAATGCACAGGGATAATAGCCTTTGTTTTGGAAGTTACCAGAGCTGCTATTTTTGACACGTTAATATTGTGGGTATCATATCCGATATCACAAAGCACTGGAACTGCACTGAAATAAGTAATGACTTCAGCAGTAGCCACAAAGGTATTTGTCGGCATTATGATCTCGTCGCCGCGCTTAACACCTATAGCCTTAAGCGCCAGATGCAATGCCGCTGTAGCAGAATTAAAAGAGACGGAGAAGCAGTCTTCCGGGCGCAGTCCGGAGCCGGCAAATATATAGTCCCTGAACTTACCCTCGAATTCCATAGTTTTAGGGCCCATAGTGAGCCACCCGGATTTAACAGCCGCCACAACTCCGCTTATTTCGTCTTCAGTAATATATGCTTTGTGAAAAGGGATTTCCATGATTAATTACCCACTCAGTTAGAGCTATAACGCCGCAAAGTAGGCGAACAGCAGCCCCTTCTTACTCCTTTTGAATCGTTCCCAAATAGTGTGTGCACAGAACAGGGAGACTTGCAAGGGCAAGATACCCCAAAATCGAATTAGGAAAAAATGTCCTTATTAATGGTGGGGCAGGGGTTACACGGGTCAAATTAACGGTACAATCCGGAAAAAGCCTCTCAATTTCAGTCCGATCCACACCTCTAACGTCGATATTGTTAGGGTTATTATAGAAAAAGTCGTACCAGAGCACCTTTCCCCCTGGCTTCAGAACCCTTAAGATCTCGGATGAAATACTGCGTCGGACTTTATGCTCCATAATAGAACTAAAGACCGTGAACAAGGAAACTATATCAAAGCTTGCCGTAGCAAATTCGAGGGAATCGGCATTAGCGCGCTTAAAAGTTATTGAAGCCGGCGAGAGACGTCTTGCGTATTCAATTCGTTCATCCAATATATCAATGCCGTATAGGTTTTCCGGAGAAAACCCCCACTGTACCATCTGTCTTAGAAAGAACCCGTTCCCACACCCGATATCAAGAATTTTAACATGATCAACTTTCTTATCGATATCATTTTTCTTCAGGATTCCAAGAACTTCGCTCTCCAGCTCCTGAAGCATGCACAAATGAGAAGGAGTAAAATGGGAATACTTTCCGGCAGGTGTTTTCGCCTTTCTTTTGGAATAAATTATCTTGATCCGCTCCCCCTCAATATCAGAAGCATGTGGAATCAGACAATTGGGGGATTTTGATTCGGCATTTTTTTGGTAACAGAGAACTTCACTGGAGCTTTTATCGCCTTTCAAAATATATCCACATTTTTCATACAAAGTTATCGCGGAACGGTTATTATTATAAACCGAAAGCTCTATTTTCGAAAAACCTTTTTTATAAGCAATACTCTCAAAACAACTCGCCAGATTGGCGCCAACCCCGATACCCCTCGCCTCAGGCACTACAGCCATACTGACTAGGCGCATAACAGTAACAGTTGCGGGGACTGGCGCAACAGGTCTTCTCAATAACATCCGAAGCCTTAAAGCAAAATTTCTCCATGCATTTCGCTCAAAAATCACTCTCGGATTAAAGATCGACTGCCAGACAGCCTGCGGCAGAAGCGCGGAATTCATTTTCTTTTGATACCCCTCCGGTGCCCCGACCACATACCCAAGAACCTTCCCACCATCCCCAGAGACAGCCGTTAGACAAATAGAATCCCCCTGTGATGCAAACCAATAAACAAATTCGGTCACGTATTTCCGGCCAAGTTTGGTATTAGTATACCCGCGGAACGCATCCATATGGAGGTCAACTATTTCCTCAATATTGGAGTTGGTTATCGGAAGTATTTGCATGTTCATTAAAACTCTCCCGCTAAACTAATTCTGTCTTCCATATTTTTCCTTAGTAAAACCCAACTTTAGAGCTCCCCAAAGAAGGCCAAGCCCGTATGAAAAATGGAACACGGCAAAAACAAGCGGCATCGCTATCAGGTACACCGCCCTGTTAAGGCGCAGGCAGATATAAACAGAAAACCATACAAGCAAAGCAAGATAAACCGCGCTAACAAATAAAAAGATCCTAAAGGCATCAGCAGAAAACAGGGTTGCTACGCCTAAAACCAAAACAATTAATACAAATGCGCTGGGGACCAGATGCCGAACAGCAGCCGGCCTATGGTGCTTTCTTAAAACATATGCCTTAAAGTAGCCATATTGAAAATACTGCTGCCATAAGCTATTAATGGTAGCCCGACAAACATACTCGTACTTAATATCGGGAGTTTGAAATATTTTTCCGCCAGCCATTACCAGACGGAAATTCAACTCATCATCCTGATTCCGCACCAGATTCTCGTCAAAGTAGCCTATCGTGTCGAAAACCTCGCGTTTGTAAAAACCGCCCCAGACACTATCGACCAGACCTCGATAGTTCAGGTTATGGCTCCTGGCCCCCCCGCATGAGAAGGAGCTTTGAAAAGCCAGCGCGATCGCCCTTCCCCAATAGCCTTCACCGACAGCCCGCCACGGACCACCGACATTATCGCTTCCAATTTCTCTGATAGTCCGAAGCGCTGTATAGATGTAATCATGCGCTATTCGCGAGTGGGCTCCGAGAATACATATATACTGCCCGGAAGATGCTTTGATACCGATATTAAAAGCTGTTGGGGTTATACGCGCGGGGTTTTCAAGAATCCGGACATTCTCTACCCCCTTGGCCGCTTCCTGTATAGCCGCAACTGTATTATCCTCACTTTGGCCGTTTACAAGGAGAAGCTCAAAAGTAAACAAATTGCCTGCCCCTTTCTGGGCGAGGATCCTCTCAACCAAGCCAGTGATATAGCGCCCCTCGTTACGACAAGGCACTATAATACTTATATCGACTTTTTTATTGTTTTGCATCGCTCATTCGAACCATGGGGGCTTTAACCCTTCAGCCATTATTTTTTCATATACCGAAACGACTTTCTCACAGATAGGGCCATTCTCTATCTCTTGCCGCTTAATTTCTCTGCCGTCAGCCCGTTTTCCGCTTAGAATAATTTCCGCAAGTGCCTCCCCGATAAGCACCGCGTCCCTTGGAACCACCCTAGAACGTGAAATCCCGTTGATTCTTTCAGAGACATCCCCGACATCCACAGAAACCACCGGTAGATCGCAGGCTATAGCCTCTTTTACAATATTCGGGGAACCTTCTTTGTCGGAAGTCAGAAGCAGACAGGCGGCAGCATTTAAATAAAAGGGAATGTTCCCGTGGGGCACACGATGAAGCTCGATCATTTCAAGATTTAAACCTCTAGCATTGGCGACTTGAAGCGCCGCTAATGCCAAATCTCTCCGCTTGACAGCGGCCCGCATACTATCGCAAAAAACAACATATCTTTTACCGGCATTCAGGCCTAAGGCGGAGAGAGCAGCCTGGCGCGGCATTGGCTTAAAAATATCATAGTCCACGCCGGTCGGGATAATTGAAACTCGCCTAGTAAGACCCTCAAGCCGGGAAGCGAGGTCGGGGGAAACAACGATATTCCACCCGGACCTGGCGGCTGCCCATTTCGAGGCCATAACCCCGACCCCGAACGAAGCCCTATCAACAAGCCCTTTAGGAGACCCGCCATGCAGATCAGTTCCATGGAATGTTATAACGCACCGACGCCCGCAAGCACGGACGGTCTGAAACGCGGGAACGCCGCCGAACTGGATGTGAACCAAGTCGCATTTTTTATCCCTGGCTGCACTTAGGATCCTATCCCCCATCCCCTTATACACTGAACGTCCGGAGAGCAGTCTGTCAAAAAATAAAACATTAACATCGACCCCCAAGCCCTTTATGCCTCTTTCCTGCAGCGCAGTTGCCGCGCCCATATGCGGGTTTGCGGCAGTTGGATAGTTATTTGTGACCATCAGTACGGATAGTCTCACGATTTGCCCCGACTAAAAGAAAGTCTAAAACCTTTCCCAAACGCAAGCATGTATAAAATAACCGCCGGCGAAAAGACAAAATACACCGCTTTAATAAAATACATGCTCTGTCCCCTGACGATAGAAATTATGATAAAGGCGATTACGCCTCTCATAAAGCGGTTAAATTCAATGTTATTCGTCTCAGCAAACAAGCGGTGGATCAGTTTAAAGCCAAAAACAAAAATGAACATATTATAAAAGATACCCCAGAAACCCATTACATTATAACCTTCGGTTAAGATGTAGTACCCATACCCGGCATCGCGTAAAGGGTTCACGATCTGAACAAAGACTCCACCAAGAGTAAGATGCGGAATTAACGGGATCAACCCGAGCAGATTCGACTCTAATACTGTCATAGGAAAGACTAAGCCATAATACATTGATGTAATAATTGTAAATGAGGGAACAAAGTAATCCTGAGTAAGCAGATTTTCAAAAATAGTCAACCGCCTGAAGACATCCGCATTTGAGGCCACTGCAATAAAGCCATCAATATTTTCAGTATCTGCTGTTCCCCTTATGGCTGTAATAGTCTGACTAAAAACAACTAACCCGGTGACCACTATACCGACAAAAAAACACCCTTTCCAAAAACGCCTTGAAAACAAGGATATCTCTTGTGGCACAAAATAACCTATAAATGCCGTTGCAAGGAAAAAGACAGTTATTCTCCCCCCCATGCGGATATTGGTAGTCAGGCTTATCCCGACACACAATGCCGCCAGCAGGACATATAGGTTCTTTTTCACGGACGCAGTCATAGAAGCAACCTTGAAATAAAGCATAAAAATAAGAAGGCTGTTAAAATAAAGGAGATAAAACCATAACTTATTCCCCTTTAGAAGTTCTGCGCTTCTGTAGCCAAGAAAATTATACTTATCATACAACTCAGCAAACAGGAACAACTCGACGGTTAGGACAAAAAGCACAAACATTAATTCACTTACCGGGAATCCTCCGACAACTATCCGCATAGGTTTAATGTGTAAAGTAGGAATAAAGGACAATTTACGCCGTAGCGCGAAAATCGCCAGCAAATAGATGCATAAAAATGATAAAAAGACAAAAAGCCAATACTGCGGAAACATTTCCGGGCCGTAATATTGTTGCGAAGACAAAGTCATCACATGCTCAGGGTAATACACATATCCTATTTGAGAAAATATTGTGTACAGGAAAAGAAAAAAATAATACACCGCAAAAAGGGAATTAATCTTTAACAAATGAGCAAACGAAAGCACAAAAAAAGATACGAATGTAGCAATCATTAAAAATTCAATATCCATATTAATGTCTAGCGCGTGTTTTTAGGATAAGCCGCCATCCCCGGAACACTCCTGCTGAAGGACCTTTACTGCAAGCGAATAGAGATTTGGCAGCGGCTTCAACGAGCAGCCCAACCTGACTCCAGGAAAACGAAAGAACAGCCAAGGGGGTCATCTGGATATTTTTTCTCCAGAATAAATAGTGATTATAGGCCTTGCTGGAATAATAGGATTCTAGATCTTTCCTGCTACCAGCCGCTGCGCCATGAAAACAAACAGCACGCCCCGACCGAACCAGGCTATATCCCATTAAGAATATCCTATGGGAGAAGTCGCCGTCCTCCATATGCGCAAAAGGGCCCAAAGCCTCAAAATTCTCATCAAAACATAATCCATGCTTACGCAGAATTTCCCTTCGGACACTCATGCAGCAACCTGACATCCACTGAATATCTTCAAAGTATTCCTTCGCATAAACGTGGTCGGGAAAGCTAGCGTCACGTGCTGGATATCCGATATACTTACCAGAAATTAAGACCTTCTGACAGTTAGCTGTCCTCGACTGCATAAAACACACTGCATAAAGCCATGATAAAAAAACACGAGGCAGGCTTCTTTTTTTTACAACTTCAGTGACTACCCCTTGGACTCCGCCAATACGCAGTCCATCTTCGTTTTCATAAGCCGCCCTAATTCCTGAGACAAAAACGGGAGACAACACAACATCGTCATCAAGAAAAAGGACAATATCCCCGGAAGCTGCATCTGCTCCCCTGTTTCTTTGAGTCGCTGATCCCGCTTTGCTCGAAATAATGCTGGAACGGGTATGCGGACAACATTTAGCAAAATTTGCCAACAACCTTTCAATCCCCTGAGAATCAGAACCCGAATCCACCACCAGCAACTCATGAGGTGATGAAGTTTGCGTGGCAATTGACTCCAAACACCGGCTTAATGAGTCCAATCTATCCTTAGTTGGAATAACGATACTAATACTAAGCGGCGACTTAAGACTCATAGCCATGCGGAGAAAGCGGAATTTTCACGCCGAATACATAGGATATTAATGCTTCCATATTTTTCAAGCTCAGCCGGGGTCTGACATTCTTCAATTCTGCCTGCATGTTCATTAATAGCGTATATTTTATCCAAACCGCACTCACTTAATTTATGCCAGAAATCGGGAATAGAGACGCCGCCGAATTTAGCATAAAACTCGGGATTAAACTCCAAGAATATTACAGGATCATGTGAACTCAATACGAGGTCCTTCATCCCGCTAAGCGCAAGATATTCGCCGCCCTCAATATCCATTTTAACAGCGTCAACACTGGTAAACCCTTTTGCAGCAAAGAAAGAGGAGAGCGCGATAGTTTCGACCTCAATCTCTTTTTCCGGAGCCAACTCATGGATATTGTATACACTATCACTATAGAACTTTACATGACCTGGACGATCTGAAACTGCCCTTAAAAAAACTTCTGTATTGGTGAATCCGTTTGCCGCAAGATTCCGTAAAAAGAAGTCATAGGAGTTCCTCCGAGGTTCAAATGCCAGGACATGGCCATTATTTCCGACCTTTTTTGCGGCTATCATTGAATAATATCCAATATGTGCCCCAACATCCACAAAAGTCATCCCTGATTTCAGAAAAGACTTAAGAAGTTCTGTCTGTAGCGGCTCATAAGCCCCTCTCACCAACATAGAGCACATAGACCCCCTGTCGTTAGTGTCGATATAGTATCGAACGCCATCCTGAATTTCAGTTAAGACAATCTTATTTTTTGGCAATCCAATATCATAGACCAAAGACAAAGCTTTTGAATACAGAACATTAACAGATGAAAGCCTGTTAAGCCTCAGATACCTGCCGAGGAAAACAAGATGTTTATTTACAAACCGTATCAATATAATTATATTTTCCTGAATTGCCATTTTATATCCTTAATTAGTGACTGATTTATTTGAGGCACAGATATCCATCAATTTTACTACTTGCCGGTACATTTCCTGCCCACCCCAAAGATGTTGATAATCAAATTGTATAGACGACTGCAAAAGCGGCACGACATTTCCCTTAAGGTTTAATCTGATCTCTTCCTGTCTTGCCTTCAATGCATCTGGGGTCGAAAGGAACTCAAACAAATCAGAAAGTTTTTGCAGAGAGATAACACCAGGAAATCCATCATGGAACGTTTTCCCCAAAGCGAAGACTATTTTGCCAAAGAAAAGAGCTTCATAAGCCACAGTCGAATTTATAGTTATTATATACTCTGCATAACTGAAGATATCTTTTGAAGATATTTTCGGATCGACCAAGACGCAGTTTGGAAGCCTCGATAGAGCAAAAAGCTCCCCAAGAGAATATTGTCCGACCGTGTCAGGATGCTCCTTCACAATAAGCACATAATTCGCAGGGAGGTTTTTGCAGATATTGCGCACCAGCTCATATTGATTGTATCCCTCCGGGTATTTTAGGCGGACCTGGGCATCTTCTGTGACATGAAAAGGGAAGTACACATAATCCTGTTCTGATGTAAGCCTGCCATAGAGAAAATATTTCAAGAAAAATCTTCTTCTAAATTCCCGCAAGGGGCGAAGAATCCTACGTGAAAGTCTGGCTAGCAAACGAAAATCCTCATGCACCAAACAGGGATTCCTCATCTCACACAATAACAGATGACACTCTCTCCGGATAACCGCAAAAATACTATCCTCCTTCGACATTTCCGTGTCGGATGTCCGCTGAAGATTAGCATACCTGAAGAATTTGCGTTTCCGGATTGCACTGACATGGCTCTCATAATCTACGCCCTCAGTAGCAACAATATTGCCGGTAGCGGTAAACGGCCCAAAAAAATCCGTGGTTAATGTTATCCCCACATACGGAACTATCCGTGCCAGAGATGTCTCGCCGCCCAGATTCCTCAAAATGAAATACGGAAGTAGATTGTGAACTCTATCCTCCCCCATTGTAAAAAATTTTTTAATCTCCTTTTCGATTATCAATTTGTGATAAAAATCGTAAAGCTGAATAAAATACGTTAAGGCTGCGGTGCTATTAGAGATATAAAACCTGTAAAATTCAGGACTTGCAAAGATTATTTTTTGTACGGGGTAGCGACAGGCTTTCTCAATCTCCACAAGCCGCTGATTTATAGTTTCCCCTTTCCTACGTTGCATAGGACCTAAATTTTCAGGGAGTGGCGCATACGAGATCCCGCTGTCATATGAAAGCTTTTTTAAAAAACTGGATTCCGGCGCAGCCAACACCACGCTAAATCGATCCTTGAAAACCGGAACTGCAGCCTTAAACAAATTGCTTGCATAATAGGGGGTCCCCTCTGAAAGAAGTAATGGCAGTTTATTCTTCATATTAGCCTTACAGACAACACTATATTTACGCTATCCATCCATGAAATACCGCGATGAGCTTTATATCTTTATAGCTCCGCGAAAGAACGCAATTTCTCTGGAACTAAGCGCCCCAAAAACAAAGATTAAAGCAAGATATATCACAGCCCCAGTAAAAACGCTTGAACTTAGACCAATAACGCTAACTGGTTTCAGGAGGAAAACAATTAAAACCATAAATGCGGACGCCATTAAACTTTTAGCAACCACATCCCACTCCAGGTCAAACTTTATAAATCCCCGAGTGAAATATACAGTAAGAATTGTAGAAAAAGCAAAAGCGACCAATGTAGAGAGAGCTGCCCCCAATATCCCCATATACGGCACCGCGAAAAGATTTAACAGAAAATTAAGAAGGCTTGCAGCAACAGAAAGCCCCCCTTGGATATGGCTTTTCTTCACAAGCACAAATATCTGTCCGAAGATAACATTTGCGCATACAAAAAGCATGGCAGCCCCTACGATCGGTATTACATAGTACCCTGAAACAAAATCGGGCTTGGTAAGTATTCGCAGTATGGGCTTTGAAAGAGCCCATAGGCCAAACACCGCAGGAATAGCACCCAGAAAAAGGTATTTAAATGATTGAGAAAGGTACTTTTTAAGAGTTTCAATATCGCCATTATCATAAAGCCGGGAAAGAGCGGGAACAAGCACAAAATTAAGCGGGAGAGCAAAAGCCGATATCATTCTCCCGATACCATATGCGGCGGCATACACTCCCGCTGAATCAATCCCCAAGAAAAAGATTATCAAGTATCTATCGCTATAATTAGTTATCCAGTTGGCCATTTCTGACGGGATTAATGGCAGACTGAATTTAAGATATTCAGGCATATCAGAAAACACAGGTTTCGCCCAGAATATATCTTTACAAATAATACAAAGAAGAACAACGGCAAGAACCCCCCTGACTACAAGCATGGAAAGAGGGATTGAATCAACACCCCACCCCATAATCGCAATACTGAAGGAGATTAAAGCTAAATCACCAAAGACCTGAAGTGCGGAAAATATAGAGTAGGCTTTAATTCTCCTTCTTGCTCTGAAGAAAAAGAAGAAAAGCGCATTTAAACTTGAAACAGGAATAATCACAGCCATTGTTCTAGCTAAAATAGCAAGGTTTCTATCGCCAAAGACAAACCCGGAAAACGGGCCTGAAAAGAAAAAGACCAAACCACCGACAAGAGAACTCCAGCATAAGATAAAACCTAATAATGTAAAAAACCCTCTACCGAGCTTCTCCCGGTCATCGGTGGAGGAGTAAAATCTAACAAACGAAAAATCCAGCCCTAAAGTGGCGACTAGGCCAATCAGCCCAAGCGTGGCATTGATTTGCGCCCAAATGCCATAGCCTGAGCTTCCCAAATGCTTAGCAACAACAGGCAAGAAAGCCAATTGCCCAGCTGAAATGAGAATGTTAGTGCAGGCTACAAGCCAAACATCTTTTACAAATTTATCTTTAGACATATCCAAAGAGATTCGAACGTATCCCTACGCATTACTAGTCATTTAGAGCAAAACAAATAAGCAAGGCACCAAGATAGCGCTCTAAATTTTCCAACGAGGAGAATATTACTTACGGCAATGAATTCATCAATCCGACTGGTTACATTCAGGCAATAACGTATCAATTATGTTTCCGAAAAACAGGCTTAATGGCCGGCCCGACCAAATATTTGCCGACGCCTTCAGTTATAGCTTTAGCGTATATGCCTAGTGCCTTGCGAACAGCGTCCAAAGTCTTTTCCAATTCCTGTTCCCCATGAGAATAACTCAAGGCTATCCACGGCATGAGAACTCCATGCTTGATCAATTCCTGGGAGAACAGCGTCCTCATTTCAAGCGATGCTTTGCCAGAAGAATCCTTGGTGATATAGGCCGGCGAGCAGGGGTAGCCTTCCGCTTTAAAATAGCTCTCAACCCCAGCCTCTTTCGCCAGGGTATTCATTCCATTAATAAGTTTCTGACCATAATCCCAAACATGCCCGATTACAGGTTCAGAAGCATATATCTCCACTGTTTTAACAAACGCCCCCATCCCGCACATCTCAGCGCCATGCGTAGTCGAGACAAGGAAAACCCGTTCCGCGCCCTCTTTTGTTATCCCGCCGAGTTCCATAATATCCCGTCGCCCCACAAGTGCTGCGACAGAGAAGCCGTTGGCCATGGCTTTGCCGAACGTCGACAGGTCAGGTTTAAGTTTAAAAATATGCTGGGCGCCCTTAAGATGGAAGCGGAACCCGGTAATCATTTCATCGAGAATGAATACTGTCCCGTTCTTGCGGCAAAGGTTCTGTACTTTAAGAAGGAAGTCATCATGCGGCGGGGTGACAGTAACGGGCTCAAGCATAACCGCCGCTATCTGCCCTGGGTAGCGGTCAAACAAGGCCTGAAGCGACTGCACGTCATTGTATTTGAATTTCAAAGAAAGGCTTTGAATTTCTTCAGGAACTCCGCGGGGGACCGCTGTGGCGCCTATGAACCAGTCATCATAAGAAAAAAAAGGATGGTCGGCGCATACCGCCACAAGTTTCCTTCCTGTATAGGCCCTGGCCAATTTCAATGCGGCTGTGGTTACGGTAGAGCCGTTTTTAGCGAATTTCACCATCTCGGCTCCGTCTATAAGCTCGGTAATTGTTTCAGCCGCTTTAAGTTCTATTGTTGAGGCGCGCGTCAGGTTATTGCCATTCCAGATTTCCCGTATGGCGGCATCAGCTACCGGTTTATAAGCGTAACCAAGCCCTACCGCCCGCAACCCCATACCGTAGTCCAGGAATTTCCGGCCGTCAGTATCCCACACGTAACTCCCCTCGCCCCTTACCAGTATTTCAGGGGCATTGCATGGATATTGGTCGTGGCCCCGGCTATATGTATGCGCTCCTCCAGGGATGAGGGAATTTAATTTTTCTTTATAGTTCATAACTTTGCCTTCCCCTCCGCGGCGGCCAGAACGCGCAGCACGGAAATATCATGGGCTAAAGTATTAGGGAACTTGCCTTTACCTTTGGCGGCGCGGACAAAAGAATCTATTTCGTCAATATACATCTGTTCCGCTATGTTTTTATTGTACCCGGTCACAGCTTTCGGCTCAGGTTGCTCCAGGCGCAACCAGCGGCGCTCCTCCGCTTCATAAACATCAACGCGTGGGATGTCCCAACGCCATAATATTTGCCCGCGCTCCATATTCAGGATAAGACTGCGTATATAATACCTGGCAACAACATCAACGAGTAAAGTGGCAAGGCAGGATTTAAACTGCAGGGAAAGAACATATGTATCATCTATCGGGGCGCCAACATCCATTGTCCGGCCATGAAACGCCTTTACTGATGTCGGCATACCAATAATGTCAGTAAGCCAGGTGAGTTCAAACGGGACTATCTCCCGGCAGGCTCCGGTAGCCGGATTTGAAACATAAAAATCCTTGACTTTTTCCCAGGGATGCCAGTCCGGTAGGTAATTCCCGAAATGATAGGAGAAGTTGGTGACCCTGCCATAGCGGCCTGATTGCACTATTCTCTTAATATCTTTGATCGCGGGGTGAAAGCGCATAGTGCAGGAAGGAGCCACTAAAACTTTCAACCGTTTTGACTCAGCTAAAATTGTATCCATCCCTTTAAGTATTACGCTGGCCTCCACAAAAGCCGGGAGACGGCGAGCAAGTGCTATACGGAGATACCTCTGATGCAGGTCCGGAGGTGTCGATAAGATGAATGCGTCAGCTTCAACTTTGAGCAGTTGGCCCTCAGAATCGATCGTTTGTATTCCGTAAAGCCTCCTAGCTTCTTCGCGCCGGTCCGCCCTTGGGTCAAACCCGGTAATATCACTGTAACCAAGAGCCTTAAGGCAACGTATACGCCTTTTACCCATCGAGCCAAGACCTATTTGAATAAATTTCATTTTTTTATCCTCCGAAGTTTCAAAACAGCTTCTACACATGCGAAGTCGTAACCATCGTTAATTTCATAGCACTGCCATCTTTCAATAAACCATGGCAACATTTTACCGCCATATGGGGCGCCAAGCTGTGGCAATTTACAAACCCGTGCAGCATAAATTACACCATATGGGAAATACGCAACAGGAACATCCTGCCGGAGAGCGGTGGAAAGTTTAGTGGGAGAATATGACACGACAAGCCCATCGGCACTTATTTTTTTGGCATATA
>Ga0209212_1004886_pt1 | contig 16317 bp, 12 predicted proteins | sample RifGroC2_FD_183996 | JGI IMG/M metagenome (GOLD analysis project Ga0209212, IMG submission 183996) | Groundwater microbial communities from Rifle, Colorado, USA - Groundwater C2 (SPAdes) (version 2) | ecosystem: Environmental > Aquatic > Deep subsurface > Groundwater | place: Rifle, Colorado...
GTCGCAGATGGGCGTTTTTTCAGCGTGAACTATCTACTTACAAGCCACCAGCATCCAATGCTTGCAAAATAGCCAAGCGCTATAACTGGCGTCCATTTCAGGTGTTCTATAAATGTGTATGTGTCCCTTCGGACACCCATTACTGCAACACCTGCTGCAGAGCCTATTGATAAAAGGCTGCCGCCTGTTCCTGCTGTGAGCGTTACAAGGAGCCACTGGTCAATATTCATTTCAGGATTCATCTGAAGTATAGCATACATTACAGGGATGTTATCAATAACAGCAGATATAATCCCAACTATGATATTTGCATTTGTATTCCCAAGCCCTCCATAGAGGGATGCGCTTAAAAGCGCAAGATAACCAATATACTGAAGCGCGCCGACCGCTGTAAGTATACCAAAGAAGAAAAGAAGCGTATCAAATTCAACCCTCTCAATCTTGCGAAAGATATTGAACTGCTCCTCTGTTGTTACATTTCTTTTATGGTCTGCCTTCTTTAGATAAAACCCCATGAACATCAAGAGTCCAAGCCCTGTCATCATGCCGAGAAACGGCGGCAGATGCAGGAATTGATGGAAACTTACTGCTATGGCAATTGTTAAAAAGCCAAAAAGGATTATGACTTTTGCGCCTGACTTCATCTCTACCCTTTTGCTATCTCCTTCAGGGCTTCCTTTTGGGATAAAAGGAAACATGATTACTGCAGGGACAAACCAGTTAACAATGGAAGGAAAAATTAAATGTGAAAATTGAAATGTATCAACCTTTCCTGCTGTCCAGACCATGAGTGTTGTAATATCTCCGAACGGACTCCATGCGCCCCCTGCATTTGCCGCAACAATAATATTTATAAACGACGGCACTATAAACTTTTTCTTTGCGCTTACAGTGCTTACAACAGTTGCCATAAGGAGCGCGCTTGTCAGGTTATCTGCCACAGCAGAGAGAAAAAATGTGATGATGCCTGTAATCCAGAAGAGGGAACGATAGCCGAACCCCTTTTTTACTAGCCATGATTTCAGTGATTCAAAAACAAGCCTTTCCTCAAGTGTATTTATGAATGTCATTGCAACAAGGATAAAGAAAAATAATTCCCCGATTTCTCCTATCAGATGCTTGACATGCTCTCCTGTATGGCTTACCCCGTTTGATGTCTCATATATGGCAATGAATGCCCACATGACACAACCCAGAAGGATAACAGGCTTTGATTTCTGGAGATGTAGTTTGTCCTCAAGTATAACAAGCAGATATGCAGCCATAAAGGTCAGAAGGCTTAAATATCCTGCCCATGAATCTGTTAAAGGGTTCATTATTTGCTCCTTTCGCAGGCTAAAGCCTGCGGCTACCTATACACAACGACATAAATAAATTCGCATACAGAGCGTCAGAACAAAGCAGACCAAGGCGCGACGAAGCGAGGAGTAAGGCGTATTTTCAGCATACGCCGCAGCGACGAGCGAGGAGCAACGCAGGTATGCGAAGTTATGACGCTCTGTATAAAATAAAAAAGGCTGGCAGGGATATTTTATCCCATACTAGCCTACTCTCCAAAAGGTAAAACCTTATGGCGCGTCCGTCCGCAGATGTAGGGGTCGGATTTATCCGACCCGATGTGATATGTGGGTTTGATAAATCAAACCCCTACAAACCTCCTACTATATCAAAAGCGGTGCAATAATAAGTGAAACGATACTCATAAGTTTTATTAGTATGTTCATTGCTGGACCTGATGTGTCCTTGAATGGGTCGCCAACTGTATCGCCAACTACTGCTGCCTTGTGCGCATCAGAACCCTTTCCGCCGAGGTTGCCTTTTTCAATATATTTCTTCGCATTATCCCATGCGCCGCCTGCATTTGCCATAAATATTGCAAGTAAAACTCCTGCAACTGTCGCGCCCGCAAGCATTCCGCCAAGTGCTGCAGGACCAAGTATAAATCCGACAAGCACAGGGGCTGCAACTGCTGTAACGCCGGGAAGTATCATCTCTGTGAGCGCTGCCTTTGTGGATATATCAATACACTTTGCAACATCAGGCTTAACGCCTTCTCTACCTTCAAGGAGTCCTGGAATTTCCCTGAACTGCCTCCTTATCTCCTGAACCATCTTGAATGCTGCCTTGCCCACAGATGTCATTGTGAGTGCGCCTATGAAGAATGGGAGTATCCCACCGACAAGCAAGCCTATCACAACATACGGGTCTGTTATAAGTATTTCAAAAACCTTGCCTGTTTTTACACTTATTGCCTGACTGTATGCAGAAAAGAGTGCAAGCGCTGTTAAAGCAGCAGAGCCGATTGCAAAGCCCTTGCCGATAGCAGCGGTTGTATTGCCAAGCGCGTCAAGGGAGTCTGTTATTGCCCGGACATCCTTGCCCAGATGACTCATCTCGGATATGCCGCCTGCATTGTCTGCAATAGGACCATAGGCGTCAACGCTCATGATTATGCCGACTGTTGCAAGCATACCAACTGCTGAGATACCAATGCCGTAGAGTCCGCTTGTGTAATTAGCAATAAATATGGCTCCGCATATTGCAAGTACAGGCAGGGCGCATGATTCAAGTCCTACTGCCATGCCTGTTATAATATTGGTTGCAGCGCCTGTCTGGCTTGATTCTGCAATCCTTTTAACAGGTCCTGCGGATGTATAATGCTCTGTCAGGAGCCCTATGATAATACCGCCCACACACCCTGAAAATACTGCCCAGTAAACGCCGTTGTGGACATCAAGGTAATAGACAACTGCATAACCGAATATCAGGAAAAGCCCTGCTGCTATAAATGTGGCATAACGGAGCGCTGCAGCAGGGTTGTATTTTTCAAGTATCCTCATGGATAATATGCCTATAACAGATGCAACTAGCCCTGCCATTATAAGGACAATCGGCAGAGACATCAGCGTCATTGCTGAGCCCAGTTCAGCGACCTTTGTGCCTGCAAGCGCAGTAGCGCCAATTGCTATTGTTGCAACAACCGAACCTACATATGACTCAAATATATCCGCGCCGAGTCCTGCAACATCGCCAACATTGTCACCAACATTGTCAGCAATAACGCCAGGGTTTCTCGGGTCGTCCTCAGGTATGCCTGCTTCTATTTTACCAACTAAATCAGATCCAACATCTGCTGTTTTTGTAAATATGCCGCCGCCAACCCTTGCAAACAGGGCGATTGAAGATGCGCCCATAGCATAGCCGTTTATTATGGCAGCGGTTTTTGGATCGCCGTAAAGCAGGAAAAATATCCCAACGCCGATAAGCCCGATGCTTGCAACTGAAAGCCCCATTACAGAGCCGCCGAGGAATGCTATTGAAAGTGATTTTGCTGTATCAGGTTTATATAGGTTTGCCGCCTGCGTAGTCCTGACATTCGCCTTTGTTGCTGCCTTCATGCCAAAAAATCCCGCAAGCATGGATGATATTGCGCCGCCCACATATGCAATGCCTGTCTGAACATTTATAAAGATTGACAGGGCAATAAAGATAATGGCTATAAATGCAAAGAGTATTGTATATTGTCTCTTGAGATATACCATTGCCCCATCGTGAATCATTCCGGCTATCTCCCTCATCCTGTCATTGCCGTCAGGCTGTTTCTTAATATAGCCGTATATCAGGAAGGCTATTACAAGACCTGCCATCCCGAATATTGGCGCAAAATTAGTTAACTGCTGCATTTTTAGAATCCTCCTTTTAAATACCGTTATACGTGAGCGTTATACGTGATGCGAAATAAAGCCGTTATACGTGAACGTGATGCGTTATGCGTAAAAATATTTTTGCCTTTTCGCATCACGCATGACGTATAACGCACACGGTCTTTCATACGCATCACGCACATGCATCACGGTTTTTATTAAACCTGTTCATTGCCTTGTCAATCCCATCTTTTAATATGGTGTCAACCGTATCTTTTGTCGTATTTAAGATTTCTTCCAATCTATCTTCTTCTTCCCGACTAAACGGACTCAAAACATAATCGGCTGTATCTTCTTGACCCTTGACCCTTGACCCTTGACCCCGTCTTTCAGGTCTTCCTATCCCAAGTCTAATCCTTGCAAAATCCTTTGCGCCAAGTTGTTCAATTACAGATTCCATGCCCCTGTGCCCGCCGCCGCCGCCCTTTTTTCTTATCCTGACAGTCCCTAATTCAAGGTCAATATCATCGTATATAACAATAATATCTTTTGCTTCTATATGGAAATAACCGGCAATGGTTCTAACAGCATCGCCGCTTAGGTTCATAAAGGTCTGCGGCTTGGCGATTATCACATCATTTCCTGAAATATTCCCTTTCCCCCATACCGCCTTATGACTCTTTTTGCTTAAAGATATGCCCGCTTTATCCGCAATATAATCAACTGCCAGAAACCCTATATTGTGCCGTGTAAATTCATATCTTGCGCCGGGATTTCCAAGACCGATGATAAGCATTGATTATGGTTAAGAGGCTAATAGGCTAAGAGATTAAAAGGTTAATAGGTTTAAAACTTTTTTACCTTTTTATCTCTTCACCACTTTACCTTTGCTTCTACTTCTTCTTTTCCTTTTCCTCTTCCTTTTTCTCTTCGGGCTTTTCCTTCTCTTCAAAAGACTTCGCCAGTTCTGCCTTTATCTCTTCAGCGCTCTTTACAACAACCTCTTCAGTCGGTGCAGCAACAAGTGCAATAGTTTGATTTGGGTCACCTACCACCTTTAAACCCTGCAGCAGTGCAATATCCTTTACATGGATAGAATGCCCGATTGTAAGGTTTGTAACATCAACATCTATCCTATCAGGTATCTGATTTGGCATACACTCTATCTTCAATGTCCTGCTCTCCTGCTGCAATATGCCGCCAAGCGCAACGCCCTCTGCCTTACCAGTTAGATGGATTGGGACATCAACAACCAGATTGTGGTCCATCAGCAGTTCATAGAGGTCAGCATGGATAATCTCCTGCGTAAGCACATTTCTCTGAAAACCCCTGAACATAACCACCCTTTTTTCTTTTTTATCATCCTGTATCTTTAGATTTACCAGAACATTAGCCCTGGCGCCAGTTGATAATGCCTTTTTAAGGTCTTTGTTATTCAATGATAATGGCATTGTATCTTTAATTGCAGGGCCATAAAGTATTGCAGGGACAACCCCTTCTCTTCGGAGTTTCTTTGCTGTTTCTTTGCCAACCCCATGTCTTTGTTTGGCTGTTAATTCTACCTGTTCCATGTTTCCTCCTTAAGGGCAAAGCGCAAAGGGCAGAGGGCATAGAGTTATCCCTATGCCCCATGCTCCATGCCCTATGCTTCTTTTATACAAACAACGAACTTACCGACTCTCCGTAATGTATCCGTTTTATTGCCTCGCCGAGAAGCGGGGCTATTGAAAGAACCTTTACATTTTTCAAACCCTGCGCCTCCCTGCTTAAGGGTATTGTATCTGTAACTACCACCTCTTTTAACGGCGAACCCTTCAGCCTTTCAATTGCAGGACCTGAAAATACAGGGTGCGTACAACATGCATAAACCTCTTTTGCACCCTTATCTATAAGTGCATTCGCTGCTAGTGATATTGTGCCTGCGGTATCTATCATATCGTCAAGGAGTACTGCCTTTTTATCCTTAACATCACCAATAATATTCATAACCTCTGCAATATTTGGCGCAGGTCTCCTCTTGTCTATCATTGCAAAGTTTGTATCAAGCCTCTTTGCGAAAGCCCTCGCCCTCTCAACACCGCCTGCATCAGGCGAAACTATTATAACATCATCTTTATAGTTTTCATGGATATACTCGAGAAGCACAGGAGTTGCAAAGATATTGTCAACAGGTACATTGAAAAAGCCCTGTATCTGCCCTGCATGGAGGTCAACGCACAGTACCCGTGTCGCACCAGCAGTAGCAATCAGGTCTGCAATCAGTTTCGCTGTTATCGGCGTCCTTGGCGCAACCTTCCTGTCCTGTCTTGCATAACCATAATAAGGGATAACCGCTGTTATCGCCTGTGCAGATGCCCTTTTCAGCGCATCCAGCATTATGAGCAGTTCCATTAAATTCCTGTTCGCAGGCGGTGATGTGGATTGTATGACAAAGACCTCCATCCCTCTGACACTTTCCTGTATTTCAACGCATATCTCACCATCGCTGAAACTCTTTACCTCTGCCTTACCAAGGTGGATGTCAAGATAGCGGCATGTTGCATTAGCCAGATTCTGATTTGAATTGCCTGCAAATATTTTAAGTTTATCAATCATAGTTTAAAGACCGTGATGCGTATAAAAGACCGTTCACGTATAACGGTTTCTTTCTGGCTGGGGCGGGAGGATTCGAACCTCCGGATGCAGGGATCAAAGCCCTGTGCCTTACCGCTTGGCGACGCCCCAAAAAATGACCGTGATGCGTGATGCGTTATACGTGTTTTAAGTTTTTCCACGCTCACGTACAACGCACACGTATAACGGTTTCTTTTACAGTCCTTGTGCAGCAAATACAGCCATGTTCTTAAACATGGGGTCGTTTTTTATGCGAATAAAGGCGATTCCTGCCGCTTCTTTATTTTCAAATACCCCAAACACCGTTGACCCGCTCCCTGACATAAGGGCGCCTGCTGCACCTGCTCCTCTTAACCCTGACTTAATGTCTTTAATATCAGGATATTCAAGAACCGTAACACCTTCCAGATCGTTTTCCAATATATCTTCTATGCAGATGTCCTTAAGCCTGTTTTTTAAAGAGGGAATGTTAATATCCTCTTGCTCTTTTGTCAAGAGCAAATTTCCATAAACCCATGCTGTTGAAACAGGAAATCCCGGATTTACAATAACATACCAATACCCTGGAATTTCTATCAAATCCAGTTTCTCACCCCTGCCGTAAGCAATCGCAGAGTGGTTCAGTATGAAAAACGGCACATCAGAGCCGAGTTCTGCACCTATTTCCATCAGGGAAGAAGTTGAAAACCCTGAAGGCAATATATTGTTTAACCCTTTTAAAACAGATGCTGCATTGCTGCTGCCGCCTCCGAGTCCTGCTGCAGCAGGTATATTCTTCTTAATCCTGATATGAACCTCTTTTTGTATGCCTGCCTTTCTTAAAAACATCTCTGCTGCCCTGTATGCAAGATTTGTCCTGTCCAAAGGGATATTTTTGTTATTGCATTCAACAAAAATACCGCTTCCGTCCGACACATCAAGCAGAATCTCATCATAAATAGAAATCGGCTGCATGAGTGTAATTATTTCATGATAACCGTCCAACCTCTTTTTCAATACCTTGAGAAAAAGATTTACCTTGGCGGGTGAAAAAATATTCAGACTCGTCATTTGCCATGCTTCTACCCCATAATGCCAGTATCTGTCAAGGGAAAGGATATTCCGTAAAATAGCGATTAAAAACCTCGCTATTTTACAAACCTGCGATTTGCCCGGGGCTCCTAAAGGGACAGGCAACTTTTTTACAAAAAAAGTAGCCTGTCCCTCTCGGTGAACATACGGCTCGTCTCAAAGATTGTCCGCTGCCTCGTCTGGCAGCCAACTTGCAGGTTTCCCCAAAAATCAATGTCTATTTTTGGGATATTCAAATTGCAAATTATGCGCTTACATGATACTATAAAAACATGATAGAAGAACAAGGCATAGTTGTCGGCGTAAAAGAGAAAGAAAAGAGTGCGCTAATCAGGGCAGAGCGAGGATCTGCATGTGAAAAATGCCAGGCAAAAGACTTCTGCTACAGTATCGGTGGAAAGGAGATGCTGGTAGAGACTGACAACCCTGTGAACGCAGGAATAGGCGACAGGGTTGTATTCAAGATTCCAGCCTCTGCCATTCTGAAAGTCAGCATGATACTTTATCTTGTGCCGTTATTTGCATTTATATTAGGTGTTATCACAGGCCAGGAATTCGGGAAAAACATCTCGCCTGAATTTAACCCGGACCTGATGTCAGGTGTATTCGGCGCACTATTCCTTGCTGCTGCATTTTTTGGTATAAGGATTTATGGGAAGTCTGCAGAAAAAAGGCAGGGGTTAAGACCTACAGTCACAAGGGTCATAAATGCAGTATAATGTAAAGATTGTCTGCCAAAATAAAAAGGCATATTATGACTATTTTATAGAAGAAACTTTTGAAGCAGGCATTATTTTAAAAGGCTCAGAGGTGAAATCGCTTTTACAGGGAAAGGCTAATCTGAAAGATAGTTATGCAAGGATAAAAGATGGCGAGATATTCCTTGCAAATATGCACATAAGCCCGTATGCACAGGCAGATAAATTTACACAGCCTGACCCTGACAGGACAAGGAAACTCCTGCTCCACAAAAAAGAAATAAATAAACTTCTAGGCAAGACACATGAAAAGGGATTGACTTTAATACCAACAAAGATATACTTTAAGAACGGTAAGGCAAAGATTGAACTCGCCCTTGCCAAAGGGAAGAAACTATTTGACAAAAGAGAAAGTATAAAAAAGAAGACTGTTGAAAGAGAAATGGAGAAGGCAGTAAAAAGTAGGCAGTAAGCAGTAGGTAAGCGAAAAACGAAGGTTGTGCTAACTGGAAACTGCAAACTGCTAACTAACAAGAAAGGGGGCGACAGGTTTCGACGGGATTGCACCTGCGCACTGGCTGCATACCGAGGTCTGGGGACTCGTTAAACCACCAGAAAACAATAGTCGCAAACGACTATAATTACGCTCTGGCTGCTTAAGTCAGCCAGCGTCCCTTTGAATCATTCCTGCGGATTTTAAGGGACGACATTAGCAGGATGGTCTTTCAGGCTTAGTCCAGAGTCCTGAAAAACGAGATTTAAATGGACTGGCGCTATAAATACCCTGCCTGCGGGGGATTTATAGTGCGAGACTTAAAACACAGGATAAGTATGTAGTATGCCGCTGCCAGGCATTTTCGGAAGTGGGTTCGATTCCCACCGCCTCCACCATATTGGATTAGTCGTTAGTGAATAGTGAACAGTATTTAGTGAAAAAAACCAAATTTCAAAGTTCAAATGCCAAATGAATGTCAAAGTTCAAATGTTAAATTTTGGATTTTGGCATTTGGATTTGATTTGAACTTTGGGTTTTGTCATTTGGATTTTCCACCATTTACCCGTTAGAAAGTCAAAACTCTCTAACGGGGTTTACTTCTTTCCTCAACATTGCTATCCTTTCCCTTATGGAAAAACAGCAACTCATTCTAATAGACGGAAGTTCATATATCTACAGGGCATTTCACGCCATCCCATATCTTTCCAATAAAAAGGGGCTGCAGACAAACGCAATATACGGTTTTACGACCATGCTCATGAAGGTATTGAAGGACTTTAAACCTGAACACATTGCAGTTGTGTTTGACACAAAGGCACCCTCCTTCAGGCATAAACTCTATGAAGAATACAAGGCACAAAGACCAGAGATGCCTGACTCCCTCAAGCCGCAGATACCCTATATAAAAGAGGTTGTAAAGGCATTTAATATTCCATGTCTTGAAATGGATGGTTACGAGGCTGATGATGTTATCGGGACAATAGCAAAAAGGGTGAAGGACAGGGCGCTTAAGGTTATAATCGTTACAGGCGACAAGGATATGCTCCAGTTGGTTGATAAAGACACTATAGTTGTTGATACAATGAAAAACAGGACATATACAGCAGATGAGGTTGTTGAACGATTCGGCGTTCTGCCTGAAAAGGTGACTGATATCATGGGGCTTGCAGGAGATTCCTCTGACAATATTCCGGGTGTTAAGGGCATAGGTGAAAAGACCGCATCAGACCTTATAAAAGAGTTCGGGGGCATAAACGAACTCCTTGCAGATATTGACAGGGTAAAAAATAAAAAGGTGCGGGAAAGCCTCAAGGCACATTCTGAACTGGCATTACTATCAAAAAAACTGGCAACAATAAACAAAGATGTGCCAATTGAAATAAATTATGATGAACTTGCAATATCCCCGCCTGACAAACCAAAACTCAGGGAGTTGTTTTTAGAACTGGAATTCAACCGCCTGCTGCACGGGTTAATGTATGAAGACGGGGCTCTGGACAATCCTGTCCCTGCATGTTATAAGCATACTATTCTTCTTACACTGGACGGACTAAAATCTCTTGCGCTCTCATTAGAAAATTCCACTCCTGTTTCAGTAGTTGTACATTCAGATACTGATTCAAGGTTCAGTCCATGCGGTATGGCAATTGCCCTGCCTTCACCTGTCCATGCATGTTATAAGCAAGAAGATGAAGCCTTTTATATACCATTTTCGCACCACTATCTCGGAGTACCAGAGCAGTTAGATAAAAATGATATACTAAAAAGTTTAAGACCCTTTTTTGAGGACGAAACCATAAAAAAAATTACACCCGATGCAAAGGCGCTCCATATCCTTTTGCTGAAAAACAACATCTCTTTGAGAGGGCTGGATTTTGATGCTGGCATTGCATCGTATCTCCTGAACAAGTCAGTTGACAGTTGGCAAATGGCAAAAGGCAAAAGGCATTCTATCTATGCTGAAATGGATGTAGGTTCTGCAGCAAAGTATTTATGTGAAGAGGCTATATCAGTAAACCGCATTGCAAAAGAGTTTTTACCCCAGTTAAGTGAATGCGAACTCTTAAACCTATTTAAAGATATTGAACTCCCTCTTTCAGGGGTTCTGGCATCAATGAAACTTTCAGGCATAAAGGTTGACAGGAAATATCTTGAAGGGTTTGGCAGGGAACTTGATATAATGCTGACAGACATTCAGAATAAAATTTACACCGCTTCGGGCTTTGAGTTCAATATAAATTCTCCGAAACAACTTGCAGAGTGCCTTTTTGACAAACTGAAACTTAAACCCGTAAAAAAAACCAAGACAGGTTATTCAACCAATGAAGAGGTTTTGACAATCCTCGCTTTAAACCATGAACTGCCCGCTCATGTATTGAATTACAGGCATCTTTCAAAATTAAAGTCAACATATGTGGATTCCATATTGTCCTTAATAAACCCTGAAACAGGCAGGGTTCACACATCGTTTAATGCTACAGGAACGGCAACAGGGAGGCTTTCCAGTTCAAAACCCAATCTTCAAAATATCCCCATTAGGACAGAACTGGGGAGGAGGATAAGGGAGGCATTTATATCTGATGAAGGTTGTAAATTCCTTTCTGCTGACTACTCACAGATAGAACTGCGGATTGCTGCCCACCTCTCTAATGATGAACATCTCCTTAATGCATTCAGAAATGATGAAGATATTCATGCAAGGACAGCGATAGAGGTATTCGGTGTTGAACCTCATGCAGTTACAGATGAAATGAGGAGGAGGGCAAAGGCTATAAACTTCGGCATAATATACGGCATGGGTGAATACGGACTTTCAAAGGAACTGGGCATTTCTGTAGAAAAGGCACAGGACTATATAGACAGGTATTTCCTGCTTTATAAAGGCGTCAGGGAATATATTGACACAGTAATAGAAGATGCTCAAAAAACAGGATATGTTTCAACAATCTGCGGGAGAAGGAGATATATACCTGAACTTAAAAGCGAAGTAGAATCGGTTAAAAAATTTGGCGAGAGGGCAGCTGTAAACACAACTGTTCAGGGGAGTGCCGCGGATTTGATAAAACTGGCGATGATAAGGACATACAATAGATTTAAGGCTGAAGGCATAAAATCAAAGATGCTCCTCCAGATACATGATGAACTGCTCTTTGAAGTGAAAGAAGAGGAGACAGATGCTGTAAAGCGGATTGTCAAAGAGGAGATGGAGAATGCCTTTCCTCTAATTGTGCCGATAAAGGTCAATATGAATACAGGCAAGAACTGGAAGGAAGCAGGGTAAATTAGGGGTAAGGCACGTTAAACGTGCCAAGGGGCAGGCAGCCGTAAATTCCGCTAAGCGGGACAAAAAGACATTTTCGGGGTAAGATATGGATATTAATATTGTAAGGCACTGCCTCCACGAACTTAATAATTACATTACAGGAATACTCGGATATTCTCAACTCCTTGCTAAAAAGGAGATGCCCGAAGATATAAAAACTATGGTAGAAAAGATAAATCTGGCAGCGAATAAGGCTGCGGATGCGGCTAAAAAAATCCTTGCCGAAATCCATAATAATAATGAAAGGGGATAATTTGTAGGAACCAATTCTTATAGTAGACGACGAAGAAATTATAACTGAAGTCCTCTCTTCAAGACTAAGAGAGGAGGGCTATTTATGTGGTTAATGCCTTTCTAAAGATACCTAAAGAAAACTATCTCAAGATTAAGACTACTATAGATGCTTATATCATGAACGGGAGGAGACCGCCCCTCTCTTATATCTTTCGTAGAGATACTAGAGACTTTTTAACCAATACAGTTTCGTTATCGCATATACTGTGTTTGCCGTATCTTATCATGAGGTAAAGGTCTGTAATATCCCTGACCTCTTTGAGATTTAGTTGCGCTGCAAATTCTAAAGGTGTTTTACCAGCCGGTTTTCTTATCCCCTTCTTATTCAGTAATTTAAGCATATCAACATAAAAGCGGGGAACCCTTTCTTTAAACCTTGTTTTTTCCTTATTCTTAAAATATTTCCATAGAACAAATAAAAAGAAAGGTAGTATCACCAGCAGACTTATTGGGGCGGCAATATCAGTTTTATGCAACTTAGATCTAAAGTTTTTTACACCATTAAAGACGCCCCTTATGTTATGCAAAACCGAACCAAACCTTATATCAATATTCCTTGCCAGTGCTATCTGGTCCATGAGTGTGTAATGCACTATGTATCTATTCCATCTCCACCTGATCGAATCAAGATAAAGGCTCGAAACAGACATTGGCGTCTGCACTTCTCCTGCAGATTCTGCAGAGGGTGTAGGGTCAAATGTAAGCCAGCCCCACTGCGAACTATTTACAGGGAGATAGACTTCAACCCATGAATGTGCATCCCTCTGCCTCACAAGCAGATAACCACCGAACCTGTTCCACTCGCCCTTTAAAAACCCTGTTACAAGTCTTGTGGGTATCCCCAGTGTCCTTAACATTATTGCCATTGCAGTTGAATAATGTTCGCAGTATCCCTCTTTTGAATAGAATAGGAAGTCATCAAGAGGTGTTTTCCCCTCTCCTTTTTCTGGATTAAGTGTGTAGCGGTAATTCTTTTTAAGAAATTCCTGTACTGCAATTGCCTTCAAACGGGGGTCGCCAATTCCCATTGTAACCATCTTTGCAAGTTCTGCAATAGACTCACTCCCCTCCGACACCTGCAGATACAAGGCAAGTCGCTCTGGCACCGCATTTATACCGCTTCCTGACGGCATTGTCATCTCATTATAGTCCTGTGAAACAACAGAAAATGCTGTGTATTCAATCCTTGTATGAGGCTGCAGCGGCAGGTATATTGAGCCCTGATTATCTATCTTTATCCGCCGCGGCAGCGGTCCAGACACAGCAGCACCAAATGATGCTGCAAATATGACATCCGTGCCAATCGGTTCAAGGAGTATCTCCTGTTTAAGGATATATCCCATATCAGACATACCCCTGAATGTAAAAACCCCTGCATTATTCCTCTCAATAAAAATTTCATCCCTTTTGGTCTGCTTCCAACTCGTGCCGTCGTAATTGTCAAATGCAATCCCCCTGAAATAGATAGAATTTGCAGGGGCTTTATCCAGTTCAGGGAGCCCTACCCTCATTACAACCCGTTCGTTTAGTTTGACAGGACCGAGGTCGCCAAGGTCAACCCTGTCTGAAAAACCGGAAATCTTAATTACCTCACCCGGCTTCCTCTGAAGGAACCCTGTACCAACCCTTGGGATAATAAAAAAGAGTATTGCGGTTAGGAACATGGATAACACTGCAAGACCTGCTGCTGCCATAAAGAATTTGGGGCCGAGGATTGATCTGGGCATGGGCTGTTCCTGAGGTGCATTTTCTTCCCAGTCTTTTTTAAGGTTAAATATTACAAGCGCCCATATCCCGACAACGATATAGAGCATAAACACAAAAAGGAACGAAAGGCTTGCTGTGGCAGCGGATGCAGCGAGTAGTTGGAAGAACACGAGTATATAAAGTGTGAGATAGTCCCTGTTCGTCTTCAGGTCAAAGAGTTTTGCCGCCATTATGATTGTCAGGAACCTTGATGCTGACTCAAGGAGGAGGTTTGAGATAAAGAAATAGTCTATGATGAAGAATATTAACAGAAGAACAGCGAATATATTCCATAGTAACTTTGGTATGCTTAAAAACCTCCCTTTAAGATGCAGGTAAAAACAAACTATAAGGAGGGCGGCCATGGCAGCAAGGAAAAGCGGTGATACTGCCAATGTGAGGCTGGAAGCCGCAAGTCCTGCGCCTGCCATGAGGTAAGATATTATTGTAAAGTATGTAGAAAAACTCATAGTTCGATTATTTTAATCCCCGCACCTGCGTCATGACCCCCTGCAGGTTTTACAGGCTGAATGAGCGCCAGAAGTCTCAATATCCTGTAGAGGTGCATTGTGCCTGTCCTGCACGGCACATCACCGCTGAATGTTTTAATACCCACATAAAAACCTTTTTTTATAAAATGCGCTGCCAGGGCTGCTGCGTCTTCCACCATATTCTCAAATTCCTCATAAAAACCATCGTATACCTTTTCAGGCTCTATGTTATCAACCCGTATAATTACACCCTTCCGCTTCTCTGTCTCAAATTCCTTTGACATGAGTTTATTTGCCTTTGCACTTGACTTCCAGTGGATAAGCCTTGAATCATCACCAGTTACATAATCCCGTATATTATAAATCTGGGTATCGCCGCCCCCTGAAGCCTTGTGTGCATCACCGTCTGCTGAGGCGCCTATTGAATATGTATGCCTCCTGCTCTGTTTTACAGGTTTAATGCGGGGATAGACTAAAACCTCCATATTTGAGTCAACATCCTTTGATTTAAGAAAAAGCCCAAAGGGGAAGCGGGTTGAGACTTTGAAACCCTGAAGTTTATATATCCCCCTTCGCGGGAAGATATAAGCCCCTGCTTTCTCTACAGTTACCCCTACGTTTATCTTAATAAGGTAGCAGCCGCTGAGTTCAGATATGTCTGGAGATGTCTCATTAAGGGATATGGAAAACGACGGGAAATGCCTCTTCGTATTCTTTACAGTCCATTGAACATTTACAGGCATGCCTGCAAAGACATGCATTGGAAGTGCCCTGCTATGCTTAAGACCCCTTATAGATGATTCTGACATCACGCCTGATATGATGATGAGGGACATCATCATTGCAACAATAAGATACATAAGGTTGTTGCCTGTATTTATTGCAGCGATACCGATAACAAGGAGGAGGATGGTGAACCTGACACCAAATTTTGTAAATGCTATCTTTCGCGGGAGTTTGAAAAAATGCCCTTTTTTGATTTCTTTTGTTTTAAATACCCCAATCTTTGCCAGTCTTGCAGCAGCCCACATGAGGAAAGGGAACGGTGCAGAAAGTGTTAAACGAAATGGAAACATATATAAAATAAGATTATGGGTTTAGGATTATAATTTTGTCTCGAAAATACCCCTGTGCGGTTGCCTGCCCTGCCAGTGGCACAGGCTTCCAGCCTATGATGACAGGCAAGATGCCTGTCCCACCGGGTTTGCAGGCAGGACAGGCAGCCGCAAAAAGACATTACTTACAGCGGCACTTCAATCTCCTCTATCAACCCTCTTATAATCTCCTCTGCCCTCTCACTGCCTTCTTCTTCCCTCACTATTACCCTGTGGCTTAAGACATAAGGCGCAAGGTTTTTTATATCATCAGGTATGCAATAGTCCCTCCCCTCAACTATCGCATGAGCCCTCGCAATCCTGTGAAGAGCCATTGCACCGCGGGGACTCACACCCAGTACAAATGCCTTTGACCTCCTCGTTGCATCGACTATTGAAAGGAGATAATCAACAAGTTCATCTTCAACCCTGACATTTTCGGCTATGCACTGCATACGGATAACATCGTCAGCAGAAATTACAGGTTCAAGGTTTTGCGGCAGCAGTTCATCCGCAGGGGAAAGGAGCATTTCTTTTTCCCCTTCCTGCGACGGATAGCCTATCCTTACCCTCATGGCAAACCTGTCTATCTGTGACTCAGGCAGGGGATATGTCCCCTCGTATTCAAGCGGGTTCTGTGTGGCAAGCACCATAAAAGGCTCGGGCAGCGGATATGTTGTCCTCTCTACAGAGACCTGCCTGTCATTCATTGCCTCAAGCAATGCACTCTGCGTTTTGGGAGTTGTCCTGTTGATCTCGTCAGCAAGGACTATGTTTGCAAATACAGGACCCTCTTTGAACTCAAAGGAGCGGGACGCCTGATTATATATCGTGACACCTATAATATC
>Ga0209212_1004887_pt1 | contig 16316 bp, 9 predicted proteins | sample RifGroC2_FD_183996 | JGI IMG/M metagenome (GOLD analysis project Ga0209212, IMG submission 183996) | Groundwater microbial communities from Rifle, Colorado, USA - Groundwater C2 (SPAdes) (version 2) | ecosystem: Environmental > Aquatic > Deep subsurface > Groundwater | place: Rifle, Colorado...
CCGCCGATAGCATTGCCCAGAAATATCCCTACCAAATTGGGATCCTCTTTCTGAATGTCAATTCCCGCATCCTGCAAGGCCATCTCCGAAGCAATAAGCGCCATATGCGAGAAGGCATCCATCTTTTTCAAGAGGCGCTCGGAAACATGGGTATAGGCATCCAGGTCATCAATCTGTCCGGCAATATGCGACGGATAAGCTTGAGCGTCAAAGCGGGTAATCGGCTTAATGAAACTCCGTCCGGCCTTGACATTGGCCCAAAACTGACGCTTGCCGATGCCACTGGGGGCAACTATTCCTATTCCTGTAATCGCTATTTTACGCATTGTACCTCGCTTCAATCGGGGACGGTTCTCTTCAGAGTAGGGACGGTTCTTTGAAAGTTGTAATTCCCCAGAAAGAACCGTCCCTGTAGCAAGAGAACCGTCCCTCTATTTATATCTCCTCATCACCAGCGACGAGTGTATCCCGGAGAAGCCGCTGGAGGTTTTAATAATCATATAGCCGCTGGAGGTTTTAATAATCATATCTACCTTTTTCTCGCGGGCAGTGTTAGGAATATAATCCAAGTCGCACAAGGGATCCTTTTCTTCCTGATTTATCGTAGGAGGCAGAATATTATTCTGAAAAATCATGGCGCAGACGCTTAACTCAACGGCATTGGCCGCGGCCAAGGGATGCCCAATCATAGATTTAAGCGAACTCATCGGCAGTTTATAGGCATAATCGCCAAAAACCATTTTGTAAGCGCTGGTTTCAAAGATATCGTTCATCCGGGTGGATGAGCCGTGGGCGCTGATATAATCTATATCCCGCGGCTTCACCGCGGCATCCTTAAGAGCTAAATTTATACAGCTTGCCATTGCCGTGCCGTCTGAAGGCAGATCAGTCATATGAAAGGCATTACAGCTGGTGCCAAAGCCGATAACCTCACAGTAAATATGGGCATTTCGTTTAAGGGCGTGATTTAATTCCTCTAAAATTAAAATTCCCGCGCCTTCGGAAAGAATAAACCCGTCGCGTTTTTTATCAAACGGCCGCGATGCCTTTTCCGGAAAATCATTACGCACGGATAAAACATTAACCACATCAAAAGCCCCAAAGGTAATCGGGGTAAGCGGTGCTTCAGCAGCTCCGGCAATCATAATATCCGCCTCACCGTCTTGAATAGTTTCTAAGCAAAAACCCAAAGAGTCGGTCCCCGCGGTGCATCCGGTGGAGATGGTATTACAAAGCCCCTTTAATCCGTATCGCGCCGAAAGCTCAATAGAGGGGGTATTAAACATCGCGGCATCATATAGGTCAGGCCGGACTAATTTAGGATTGATGGGATTTTTGCCGTTATCGGTAACCAAAGAAAACTCCTCTTCCATATATTTCGTCCCGCAGATGGCATTGGCAAGTGACACCCCGATTCTTTCCGAATCTTCCCTGCTCAAATCCAGTCCACTAGACACCCCGATTCTTTCCGAATCTTCCCTGCTCAAATCCAGTCCACTATCCTTAATTGCCATATCCCCCGCCACTACCCCAAATTGCACGTATCTATCCATACGCACTGCTTCATCATGGGTAAGCCCAAGTTTAAACGGGTCAAAGTCCCTCACCTCAGCGGCAATGCGGGTATTAAACACCGAAACATCAAAGCTATCCACCAGCCTCACCGCGGATTTTCCCTTAATCATCGCCTGATAGACATTGTCCTTGCCAATGCCGTTAGGCGAAATCACCCCGATTCCGGTTATCACCACGCGTCTTTTTTGCATAATTTATTCTTTCTCCTAACAACCGCAGGGAGGCGGGACTTTATTTTTAGAAACTGCATCTTTATTTTCCGCTTCACCTGCCCGGGTCAACTTAAATACGATATGGCCGCCATCTGGACAGGTTACCGTATCTATAGAATCGGGGTCTTTCATAAAGAAAAACTTAGCTCCGAAATTAAGGGCGAATAATGCCGGAAACATGGTATGAAATGCCGCGCCGCAAAAATTAGGAATAGTCTCTAAACCTTTAGTTTCCCATTTCTGGCCTAATGTATACTTATAGGCGCAATGGCCTTCAGATTTAACCACCTCAACCAGCATCTTTTTGGGCTTGGGGCCCTTCCAATTTTGGTCTTTAGGGATAAACTCAACCTTACCATCCTTATCCAAAATCTCAGCCTTAAACTCCAGCTTGCCTCCGTCAGGGCAGGTGGTGAGCAACGAGCGCTGATTTTCCATAAAAGGAAACCGCGCCCCAAAACTTAAGGCGTAGATTACCGGAAAAAGCACCTGGGCTAACCCTAAACAAAAGTGCTCCGGAGGATGGGTAAAATCTTCTAGAATTAACACATCCCCCAGCTTATAGTTATGATAACAATGCCCCCCGACTTTATTTACTGTAAGCTTTAGCTTTGGAAACGGCGTCTCTACCATAGTTTCTCCTATTTCAAAAACTCCCGCGTCTCTTGCGCCAGCTCAAGCGGGCTTAAGAATTTTTTAGTCCTTTCCACCTTACGCACCAAATCCACCAGTTTTTTATTCAGCGGCGCGCGCAGGCCGAAACCTTTAGCCAAATTAACAAACTCACCGTTAATATAGTCAATCTCTGAAGGGCGGTTTCTCTGGATGCTTTGCAGTATTGAGCCGTAAAGCGGCTGGCGGCTTAAGTTAATCATAATCCCGGAGAATATTTTAGCCGCTTCATCAATAGGCATAGCGGTTAATTTTTCTATCCGTTCCAAGGGAAAATCCGGCAGCGAAACTAACCTTGTTTCCGTGCGCCGGGTCAATTCCAGGCCTTCCTTCCAGATGGCAATGCTGATTTTACAGGCCGAAAGATGCTTAAAGGTATCCTGCATACTCTTACCCAGGATTGCCGGCAGACAGTTATTGGCATTGACAAAAACCTTTAACCACTTCATTGCCAGGATATCGTCGCTGATAATAACCTGGCATATATTATTTAATACTTGCTGAACTTCTCTAACCCTATGGTCATTCTTAATAAACGGCCGGCCAATAATCCATTTACCTTCAAAATTATGCGTGATATTATTAGGCTCCAGATAGGTCGCGCCGAACATCACGATACTAGAGATAATATTATCTTTTTGGATATGATTGGCTAATATCTTATCCGCCTGGATGCCGTTTTGGGTAGTTAAGATGATTGCATCCTTTAAATAGAACAAATTATCTTTAAGGAATTTTTCCAAGTCCTGGGTCTTCATTGCCAGGATTACCAGGTCCGCCTTTCGGTCTAATTTATGGAAGGCATCTACGCGGACATCAATATTGCCGCGGGTTCCTGAGATATGCAGGCCGTCTTTGGCTATCGCCTCAACGGACTTTCTCCGGCCCACCAGAAAGACATCCTCCTTGCGGTGTTTGAGATAACCCGCTACCAACCCCCCAATCGCCCCTGAGCCTATAACTGCTATTTTCATTTATTAAGCAAGAATATGCACCTGGGCCGGCACATGGTTAAGGGTCAATTCTTTTAAATCTAATTTCTTGCTGGCGTTGTCAATGTCAATGCCTACCAGCTCTCCCTTGTTATCATAATCAAGATTTATTCCAGGCGATATTTCCCGCGTTTCCGCGCTCGGTTTAGCGGAAAAGTCAATATATAAAGAGTCTGTTTCAGCATAATAATTTAGTTTCATAGTTTAAACCTCCCGTCTAAAAATGCGTTATGAATAGTAATTTTATCCTCCAAAGTCACCACTCTGACTATTCTATCTTCTAATTCTCTAACCTTTCCCCAGAAACGGAAACGATCATCTTCCTGTCGTTCAACCTTTAAAGGATTGCCGATAATTCTTACACACATATCTTTGGTAAGATACGGCCGTTTTCTTAATACCTCATTCTCAAAATAAAGGGTAAACTTGATCTGTATCATGTTACAGACTTAGGAAACCCATGCTTCCTATAATCAAACCCCGTATCTTCCAAAAGCCGAATCATCAGGCTGTAAAAGGGTTTGGGCACATCACTAAAGAGAGCGGAAATCACATCCTCTTCCGAAACCAGGGCCGCGCCGCGGGCATTGGCGTTCTCCTGGGCCTTCAGGGTTACCGCCTCCTCGGCGATGCGGCGGTGAAACACCGGCATCTTGGAAATCATTAATTTAAATCTCTCTTGTGTATTGGGGTCCCAATTCATTCTTTTAATTTCTCCTTTTGTATCTTGCCGCTGGGGGTTTTAGGCAGGCTCTCCCTGATTTCTACATTATGAGGCACCTTAAAATGGGCTAGATGCTCCCGGCAGAATAAGCGGATATCTTCTGTAGTGGCGGAACGCGTACGTTTTCCACTTCAAAAGAGTAAACGATTTCACCCGAAACCTTAATCATATCCTTTTTCCTGCCTGCTATATAGAGGAAGCCCTCTTCGTCAAATCTACCTAAATCACCGGTATGAAACCAGCCGTTTTTGATTACCTCCGCGGTAGTTTTTGGGTCCTTATAGTATCCTTCCATCACCACCCAGCCTTTAATAATAATCTCACCTACCTCACCCTGAGGCAATTCTGTATCATCCTCAGCGGCTATTTTCACCTCAACCCATGGCGCCGGCTTTCCTATGCTTTCAATTTTCTTTGAGCCAAGAGGGATAACGGTATTCGGCGGACAGGTCTCAGTCAGCCCCCAGCCATTTAGAAGATGCGCCTTGGGACAATACTGCTGGAATCTTCTTAAAGAATGCGGGTCGCTCGGCGCCCCAAATACCACCACCCAGCGTAAAGAAGATAAATCAAAACTTTCAAATTCCTTCAAATTCAAAAGGGCGTAATACATTGAAGGAACCAAATGAAAACAGGTAACTTTATATTTCTGAATATTCTTCAAGAATTCTAAAGGCTGAAAACGCTCCATCAACACCAGGGTAATGCCATAGCAAATACAGTTCTGGATATAGACCAGCCCGCCTGAATGAGACAAGGGAAGCGCGGAAATTTTTACATCCTTATCCGTCAAATCCACAAAATATTCCATGGCCTTTGGCGAGCCGTCAAGGTGCTTATAATTGAGCAGAATTCCCTTAGGAGATCCGGTAGTGCCGGAAGTATACATAATAAGCGCGTGGTTGCTCTCTTCTATTTTTATATTTTGGGCGGGGAGAGGCCTTCCGGAAGCTAAGACATCCTGAAAGACTCGATACTGGCTGTTTGTTCCCTCAAAAGCTATAATATTTTCTAAACTAGGAACCCTTTTCTTAAGATTCTCTAAAGAGAGCCGCTCTTTCTCTTTAGCGATTAAAGCCTTTGCTTCACAATGGGTTAGACAGCTTACCAGCTCATCCTCAGTAAGCATATAATCAAGAGGAACAACAGTGGCGCCTATAGAAAATAAAGCCAAATAACTATAGATATATTCAGGGTTATTCGGCAGGTAAATGGCAACCCTGTCGGACTTTTTAATCCCTAAGGCGAGCAATCCGTTAGCCAGCTTAAAAACGTTATCATAAAGCTCTAAGAAGCTAATCGGCTTATCCTTAAAGATTATGGCCGGCTTAGAATGAAACTTTTTGACTGAATTAATCAAAACCTGGGTAACATTCATAGGAATATTCGAAATCAAGACAACAGAGTATTAGGATTAGTAAAATTTTACTATTCAAGTTTCTCTTAATTATAAGTCAAAAAAAAAGGCCTGTCAAATTATTTTTAGGCAGAATAAATCGCGAACTAAAAATAAAACAACAGGCGCCTAACGCGTTGGCTATTAATCAATACCGTATTTTCTTACAAACCACTGCTTGACTACTTGAACCAGCAGAAGATACGCGCAAATGAGGATAAAAAGCGCCGCGAAATACATCGGCGGCGGCTTGACAAAACCCAGAGGTTTAACTAATGGCGAAAAGATAATAATCAACCCCGCGATTATTATAAACAAGGAAGTGAAAACCAGGAACCTGCTGGGGCGGCTTTCTAAAAAGGGAATTTTTCCGGTGCGGATGATGTGGATAACTAAGGTCTGAGTGCACAAAGACTCCAAGAACCAGCCGGTGCGAAAGAGTTCCGCCTGGGCCTGAAAGATGAATAGCATAACCGCGAAAGTAATAAAATCAAATATTGAACTCACCGGGCCTAAGATAAACATGAATTTCTTGATGGACTTAACATTCCAGGGGCGCGGCTTCAGCAGATACTCATTATCCACATTATCCGTAGGGATAGCCACCTGCGAAAGGTCATAGAGAAAATTGTTCAAAAGAATCTGGATGGGAAGCATGGGTAAAAACGGCAGGAAAAGGCTGGCGCCGGCCATGCTAAACATATTTCCGAAATTAGAGCTTGAGCCCATCTTAATGTATTTGACGATATTGCCAAAAGTTTTCCGGCCTTCCATAACCCCGTCTTCAAGCACGGTAAGGCTTTTCTTAAGCAGGATTATATCCGCCGATTCCTTGGCAATATCCACGGCATTGTTAACCGATATACCCACATCCGAGGCCTTTAAGGCCGGGGCATCGTTTATGCCGTCGCCGAGATAACCTACGATATGCTTGTTCTGTTGCAGGGCATTTATTACCCTTTCTTTCTGTAAAGGAGACATGCGGGCAAAAACCGTGGTGGTTTTTACCAGGTCGTTGAGTTCATTATCGCTTAATTTGTTCACCTTATCACCGGTAGCCAGCCCTTTAACGTCCAGCCCAACCTCACCGCAAATCTTACGGGCCACCAGTTCGTTATCGCCGGTTAAAACCTTAACTTCCACACCCAACTTCTTTAGAGCCAGGATTGCCCGCTTGGTTGAGGGCTTAGGCGGGTCCAGAAAGGCCGCGTATCCTTTAAGAATCAAATCGTTCTCGTCTTCCTTGGAATAGATATTCTTTTTATTCTCTATTGTCTTATAGGCCACCGCCAGCACCCGGAAACCATCGGCGCTCAAATTATCACATTCTTCTTTAAGATCGGAAATTATCAAATCCTCAATATCTAATATTTCGTCTTCCAACTCATACCGGCCGCACCTGCGGAAGATTTCTTCCGGGGCACCTTTGGCAATCAGCCGGTGCTTTCCGTCAATTTCAACCACCACCGACATTATCTTTCTTTCAAAATCAAAAGGCATCTCATCCACTTTCTTAAAATCGGCGATGGCTAATTTTTCATGCTTGAGGATAGCCTTGTCTAAAAGATTTTTGAGCCCGGTCTGGTATAAGCTGTTGAGATAGGCGAAGCGCAGGACATCTTCATTTTCTTTCCTGACCACATCACAATGCTTTTCCAGGATTATCCTGTCCATGGTCAGGGTGCCGGTCTTATCGGTGCACAAGACATCCATCGCTCCAAAATTCTGGATAGAATTCAAACGTTTGACAATAACCTTCTTTTTAGACATCGCGATTGCCCCTTATCTTCATTTTCTTTCCTGACCACATCACAATGCTTTTCCAGGATTATCCTGTCCATGGTCAGGGTGCCGGTCTTATCGGTGCACAGGACATCCATCGCTCCAAAATTCTGGATGGAATTCAGGCGCTTGACAATAACCTTCTTTTTAGACATCGCGATTGCCCCTTTGGAAAGATTTATAGTTACAATCATCGGGAGCATCTGGGGAATAAGGCCTACGGCAACTCCTAAAGAAAAAAGCAGGGGCTCAATGAGACTCCCCCGCCGCAGGAGATTGACCGCGAAGATAAATAAAACCATAAAAAACATCGCCCGAATCATTGCCCAGGTAAAGTCATTTATGCCTTTATCAAAGCTGGTATTTATCCTCATTGTGGTCAGACGGCGGGAGATTTCTCCAAACTGGGTTGAGATGCCGGTCTTGACCACCACGGCTAAAGCGGTGCCGCTTACCACGCTTGAGCCCATAAAGGCTATATTAGTAAGCTCCGGGATTGAGCCGTTTTTAGGCTCAAATGACGCGGCGAATTTCTCTACCGGCAGAGATTCACCGGTTAGAGACGCCTGGTTGATAAACAGGTCCTTGGCGGAAATTATCCTCAGGTCGGCGGGAATCATATCTCCGGCGTATAAATCAACGATATCTCCGGGGACTATTTCCCGAATTTTTATCTCCTGGCGCCGGCCTTTTCTGATTACCGTGGCCGTGGAATGGACCATCTCGCTTAACTTTTCCGCTTCTTTTCCGGCCCGGTATTCCTGAATAAAAGAAAACAAAACGCTGGAGGCAGCCATCAAGCCCACCAAGAAGGCGCTGATTTTTTGCCCGAAAAAAAAGGAAAATCCGGCAACAATTAAAAGAACAATAACTAAGGGATTGATAAACTTAGGTAAGATAAGAAAAAGGACAGTCCTCTTCCTTTTTTTGGCGGTTTCATTATATCCGTATTCCTTAAGGCGATCCTTAGCCTCATTCTCCGGGAGGCCATCGGGGGAGGTATGCAAATTCTTTAAAATATCATCCCCGGAGGAAGCGGCGTAATAAAACCAGGCTTGGGTATTCTTGGAATTATTCAACTGAAAATCTCCATATCCATATTCATTACAATGAGTTAGAATAGCATGTCATTCCCGCGAAAGCGGGAATCCAGATAATCTGGATTGTCTGGTCAAGCCGGACAATGACAAAAGTATTTTCATCTTCATTGGTGCCGGCTTTTCGGCTGGCATGAAAGTTTCATAGTAATTTAAAGATTATACCTCTATTTTCGCCTAACTCAAAAGCATAATTTTAAAAGTTAAACCCCGCTGGTTAGGCGGGGCTTATAGGTTATTTTTTAAAAGTTAAATTTTATCTAAAAAAACTGAATTAGCAGTGCCAACCAGCCTTAAATTTAATCCTCGCTTAGATAACTCTCAGACTCAAAGGGATTAACTATGCTGTGCATTAAAAAGAGTATTCGCAGATACTCCTTTCCCATTTCTAAACCATACTCCTCTTTTAATCTTCCTACGCCCATAAGAGACAGGTCTATATCATCCTTATACGCGCTAAGCCGGTCTTTATAGAGGCAATAACCGATATCCTCTCCCAGCCTTTCCGGAGAAGGAATATTGCCGCTTTGGATCAAATTATTTATCTCTATCAATTCCTTATTAATATCCATCTCTCTATTGATATTCCGCGGCAGGATATCGGAGAATTCCCGGATATTATTCATACCCATAACCTGAATCCAGTTGTCTCCCTTCATATCAATACCGCCGCCTTTAAAATCATTCGCCCGCGCGGCAGAATTAACCTCTGTCAATGCGCTGCTGCTATATCTATCCGGAAAACGCTTTTTAGCTATACTATTAGTCAGCTTATCAATTCCCTTGTATGCTTCTTGAATCCACCCATCTACCGCAACACGGTTTTCCAGCAATCCTCTACCGTTAATATAAAATTTAATTACCGGCTCGGTCCCTGAAGGACGGACTATTATTTTAGAACCATCCTCAAGCACTAACATAATAAAATCTTCCAGGGGAAGATTATTTTCTTTACTAGCCATATTTAATAAATATTTTCCGGACTTATCTTCGCCTAACGGAAGATGGCCGAAAGAATAAATCCCCCGTAAATCTATCTTGTTTGACAAACCAGACATTTTTTCGGGTAAGGGAATTTTTCCGAAATCCGCCATGAGCGGATTCAGGTATACACCAGCGTCGTCGGCGGAATAACCAATCGTTACTAATCCTCTTTTTGTCCTATCAAAAATCAATTTTTTATCGCGGTTATAAGCCTCTTGATTCTGAAAATCCAGCATAGCAATCACTTTTTTACCGGCTATTTCTATATTCTTAAGAGGAGTATTCCTAAAATAACCTAAAATACTCTCCCCCTCACCTTTAATAATACCCATAGCATCTTCTTCTGAGAAAGAAACTCCGGAATATTGGCTTCCCTTCTGAAGCATAGGAAAGGCCTCTTTATAATAACCATAGGTATCATAAATTCCCTCTAAGCGCTGGACCAAAGAAACCCCTTGATTTCTTGAGCGGCCAAAAATCTCCAATAACCAGAGTATTCCGGAAAGGGCGTCTTTATCGTGCATATCTAATCCGGTAGTCAGGCCTAAAGATTCCTCCCCGCCCAAGAGAATAACTTCCCCGCCATAGCGTAAAATATGACCTAATTTTTCTGAATAGGAAAGCTTTTGCCAATCCCGGTAAGGAATATTCGCCAGCTTTCTCACATATTCCGAACGTTTCTCAATCTCATCTCCAATATATTTAAAACCGGTAAGTGTCTCTATCATCTTAATCCCATTGGCTCTGGCAATAACCTTCATCATATCTCCGGAAACAACTGTAGCAGCCATTCTCAGCTTATCTTTATTCTTAAGCAGCATTTCGGCATTCCACCTCAAATCCGAGTCTATATCTTTAAATCTGGGAGCATCTTCTACTTTATTTTCTTCAGCTGAACGCTGCAATTCCCTAATAATATACTCCGTAACCACCGCTAATTGCTGGTTGCCGTTTAAAGATAAGTAGTCATCCGTGCTTTCGGCTTTTTTATTCGAATTTTTCTTTGCCGCTACCGCCGGACGGTCACCATCAGGATCCAGCCAAAATACAATATCCGCGTCTATTTCAATCGCTTTTTGAAGCGCGGTGCTCCTGGCGCTTTCCAATTCCGGGTTCGGCTTTCCGCCTTCTACCTCACTAAAATCAGGATCCGGATTGCTTTGAACCCAAAATACCTGCTCTTCCTTTACTCCTCTTAGTTTTAGTAAATCACTTAATATTGGCTTCGCGCCTCCCCCTAAACAAGAAACCACAATCTTGGCGTTTGTTAAATTTATCTCTCTCCTATCAAAAGCACCGTTAGAACTATTTATATACATACCTTGCTGTAATTCTCTGGCTATAAACTTTTCGTCCGCGTTATAAGCGTCACCTGTAAAATCATCTCTGTCAACCGGGCGGCCTAAATACTTAATATCCTCATTTTTAAGCGCCAGTTCAAAAGCCTCATCCGTATTTTTCAAGATATTTATACCTTTATATTCTAACTCTGCCAGTTCAGCTATGGTCTGGCTTTCCAGCTCTTGGTTTAAAAACTCCACAAACTTTCCGGTAATTTGGGAGCCGTCATATTTATAAGGTTTTTTTCCGTTATCAGTCTTGGGATTATGGCTGGCCGTATTTATAGAGCCGGAAATAATTTGATATCCTTCATCTACTTCCAGATTAGCCACTGTCCAAGACAATTGCGGGGTAGTGGTAGGCCTTCTAAAGACATATGGCTTGACTCCCATAATTACATTGATCAAGGCATCCAATTTTATGAACTCACCCGGGCCTTTGGCATCCGGATCATAAGAACCTCTCCTGGTATCCCCACCTATTGCCACTGCCGGTTTTACGGCAGAAGGGTCAAAAACCCCTTTTTCTACAAGCATCCGGGCGTAGGCTTCGCCTTTCACAACTTTTGCCTGAGCCGCCATCAACCGGCCCAGGGTAAACTTATTAATCCGGTTGGTTCCCAGGCCCATCTTGCCGCGCATTCCCGCGGTGCCTATAGCGGCCTGACGATACCAGCCATCGTTAATTTCTTTCCATTTCGCGGAATCATTCCCTGCCGCTTCAAATTCTTTAGCCAGCTCCTGACGCGCGCTTTCATATTCTTTTCCCTGCCAGGAACGAATATTCTCTAACGCGGCTTTCGACAATAAACCATTTTCTTGCGCCTTGTAAGCTAAGGAAATAAACTCAAGGGAAGAAGAAGCATAATAAACATTATGCTGATATATGCTCGTCATTCTTATCAAGACAGCTATAAAATTAAGCATATTAGTTTTGTCGCTAAGGTCGCTGGCTAATAATTCGGCGGTCTCCGTCTTAACGTCTTTAAACCTCTGTGAATAGGCCTGGCCATAAAGCCAGCGCTCTTCTTGAGGTAAAAGGCCGTGCAGGTAATCAGGGACATTTCCGTCAGCTTTAATTATTTCATTTTTTATATTAGAATAATCCGGCTCTCTTACGGATTGCACTATCACTTCTATAGCCAGATTATCTCCGTTACCGCCGGCGGCCTCTTGAAACCTTTTATGCTGAACCCCCGGGCCAAAATCAACGCAATCAATCCCTAAGTGCCGCATAAAATCTCTCAAAATCTCAGTTACCCCGTTTTTTACTTCGTAGAGCGTAAAATTTAAGGTCTTCCCGGATTTATGCGCCTTTAAAAGCAGGGCCGCTAACGCGCCAGCAGTATCTTCTTGAGCGGCGCTAAGCCTTTTACCGGATAATTGTTCATGAAGATCTTTAAACAATGCAGTCCTTCTCTTTTCAAGCTCTTGTATGTTATTCAAAGAAGTATCCGGATAACCGCTATTCTTGTTTGAAGAAGATAGCCTTTCCAAGAAGTATAATGTATATTTTATTATAGATTCTAACCTTACCGAAGTAATATTTGCCCTGACCGGAGCTGATTCCTTAACTCTAATTTTAGATACGAGATCATTCAAAGATTCCGCGGCCTCATCCCCGCTCACATAGCGGCCATCCTGATTAATTAACCCTAAACCTCCCCTGTTCACAATTATTCCGCCGGAGAAATTCAGCTCTTTACTGATATTCCTGTAAAAATCTTTTCTGGCTTCATTATCTCTTACCAGTAAACCTTTAACAATTTTACCTTCCTTATTTAAAAACCGGCGGGCTATTTCTGCTAAGAGCTTCTTGGCATCCTCCACATCCGGCTGTAAAAAAAGGTCTATCTGTTTCCAAATGTCATTAAGCTTCTGCAATCCCTCCTTAGCGGGATTAGTTTTATCCGGCCCCTGCATAATCTGGCGCATAACCTCCGGATCAGAAAGGTCTATATCTGTAAGCTTATACTCTCTTTGCTTCTTACTGAGTATCTGGGCGGTATTAAGCGTTCCATACCTTACGGTAATGCCCTCCACAAATTGAACTAACCGGCCAAATTCCTTCTCGGAAATCTCATTCATCTGATAGCGAAAAACAATATCTCCTTTTTTTATCTGCTTCTCAATATCAGTCCGCGGCAGGCCGGGGACATCAATTATAAAATATGCCTTTTTGCCCGTAAGCTTGACATTGCTGAAGGCATCCCTAATGGTATCAGGCGTATACACATAAGGCTGGAGCCCCACCGGCTCGCCAATACTTCTTCCCTTACCCGTGCTTTCCGCGATATTCTGGTCAAAACCTTCTCCCAGGGCGCTAAAAATAATACCGCTGGGAAAGGCTATTAGTAAATGATTAATATTTTCGCGGTATAAAGTTTCTGCTAACGTTATGCTCTCGGAATTTCCCGACCTCTGAGCCAAAAGCTCTTCTTTTCCTCCGGCGAAGATATCCTCCACTTTAAGCCCAAACAAAGCCGCGAGCACGGCCGTATTCGGCCCGATCATCTGATACCGCCCGCCTAAATTATCCAACATCTCTAAGGAAGCAACTTTATCTTCCCCCTGATAAAATTGCCTTAAGAACCCTTTCCGGAATTGGTCAAGGCGGCTGCCTTTCTTTTGAGTTTCATCATATTTTCCGGTAACCATAAATAAACCATCAAACACCAAACTTAAGACCTTTTGTTCTTCAGATTTAAGATTTAATTGTTCCAGGCGCTTTTCCGCTAAAGGAAGTCCGTCAAAAAGCTTATCTATTAATTCTTGCGCGATGGCCCTGCCGTTATCGTCTCCATATTCAACCCGCGACCATACCCGAATCAGCATCTGAAAGACCTGCTGAAAGTTTGTCATCGTCTCATCGGTCTTTCCCGACTTGCTTCCCACCTCCCAAAGCGCCTTGGTTTTCCGGTTTTTCCTGATAGCTTCCACAAGTTCATTTTCATATCCGGAATAATCAATCCCTAAAGAATCACACTCTATTAGTGTCCTATTGGGCTGGCGGCGCGTATGCTTTACCGCGGGAAATACACACGCGCTTTGCCCGCCAATTCCGATAGCAAAAACATATACCGGCTCTTTGAAGTCATCGGGAGAATCTCCATACTGCCGTTTTATAAAGGCATCTATTTCCTTCTTCATTACCGCCAGCTCTTTCGTGCCGTAGCGGGGAGTCCCTTTATAATGCCCATCTTCATCAAGGACCATATTTCCAAATCCTTCCGGATGTATTGAAAAAATCTTATTAAGCCATTTCTTAGCCAGGTCAAATACTTCCTGCTTATCAACTATCGCGGATGCCGCGGCTTGCCCTTTTGATAAAGATACCGGTATTATATTCTTGCCTGTGGGCAAAGAGATATTTCCATTTATTTCTATCGGGTTCCCATCCATTGGAAGCGCTCCTCCGGAAACATAGGTGCGCAGGGTCTGACCAGCGGGGGAATAAACCGGCTCTTTCAGGTTATATTCGCCGTCTTGGAAGGATTTCTTATACTCATTAAAATATGCTAATTTGGACCAGGATTTCGGGGAAATAAGGCCGGTGAGATTATTGGTATCAATAAGCGAGGAGTATTCTCCGGTTTTTCCGACAAAGGCCTTCTTAAACCACTTGGCCAGGACTAAGGAATAAAACACCTGCCTTAAGGCAGAATAGCGTTTAGCCGTATTTATCTCTTTGGTAAGCCGGGGAATGATTAGTTCTTGGATAAGCCGGGTAGAATACTGATTCAGCTCTTTTAACCGTGGATCATTGAATTCGTATTGCTGATACGCAGTAGGGGCGGTTCGCGAACCGCCCCTACTGGACAGGTAATCCTCTTCCAACATCACCTTGAGGTTGGCCTTGTAAATATAGGCCGCGTTAACGGAAGTATTAATAATTACCTCACCCGGCACTATCCATGGCCGGGTTATGGTAGGAATGGTGATGTTTTCACTGCCGAACAATTCCCCGGCTTTCTTATACAGTTTATCCCAATATTGTTTTCCTTCCGCGGTCTGGGGCGAGGTGGCGCCGGCAGTGTCCTTTTTCAACTGCAGGTCGGCCTCTAAAAGTATCTTGCCGATATCGGTTTTTTCCAGGTCAGGGTCAATAATCTGATCTTCGGCATCCGGCCTTAAGTTTACCCAGAATTTATCATTAGGCAGGGTCAAGCCTATCTTAAAATATTCCAGGAGCTTGCCTGTTTTTTCCTTTAATTCTTTCTCCTTGAGTTCTTTCTCATCCCCCTTATCCAATAAGAGCTTAAAATCATCGCTTTGGGTGTCATAAGAGAAATAACGCATATGCAAAGGACGGAATTTATCCTGAATAACGGCGCCGGAGAACTTGCCCAGATAGCTGGAGATATCCAACTCACCTAAGGCGTAGATAAAACCGGTCTGCTGAAACAATAAGGAAATCGTCAAAAATAAGGATATAAATTTACGGCGCATAATTACTTCTCCTTTTCTCTGCCTCCATAAAAAACAAAAAGGGATTGACCATTTTGGACCGTGGCTCAATCCCGTTAGAATTTACTAAAATAAACTCACTCTGCCTAAACCTCTCCAAGCTCAAGCAGAAAATATATGTATTGTTACTATTTGTAAATTATTAATTAAAGTATAACAGATAATTTTGGTTTGTCAAGTATTTTGTATATTTTAAGCGGAGGTTAACAGTATGGTGGCGTTATTCTTAGCAACCTCTAAGAAACCCTTGCCTTTGGAGTTAATCACCAGCAGTTCATCTGAAGGTTTGCGGATAGTTATTTTTCCGGAGACCAGATTACTGATCAGGAAATCGTGGTTGGCCAGGACCCCTAAATATCCGGTTTCCGCGGGCACATTTAAGGATTTCGCCCGGCCCTGATATAATTTATTGTCCCGGCTGAGGATAGTAACCAAAAAGTCTTTTTCCATCATAAGCGTGCACTATTAAGATTTTTCCTGCTTTTTGAGTTGATTATCCTTTTCAATGGCCTCGTCAATCGTTCCCACCATATAAAAGGCCTGCTCCGAGAGATTATCAAGCTTACCTTCAATAATCATCTTCACGCCCTTAATAGTGTCCTCCAATTTGACATATTTCCCCTTCATCCCGGTAAAGGCCTCAGCCACAAAAAAGGGCTGGGAGAAAAATCTCTGGAGTTTGCGGGCCCGGGAAACAATAAGCTTATCCTCGTCAGAAAGCTCATCAATACCTAAAATAGAAATAATATCCCGCAGGTCTTTATAGCGCTGGAGGATTTTCTGCACCCCCTGGGCGGTATTACAATGCTCCTCCCCCAAAATCCTGGGGTCCATAATCCGCGATGTAGAATCCAGGGGGTCAACTGCCGGATAAATCCCTAACTCGGCAATCTGACGGGAGAGAACTATCTTACAATCCAAATGAGCGAATATGGCCGCCGGAGCCGGGTCAGTCAAGTCATCCGCCGGGACATAGACTGCCTGGATAGAGGTAATGGCGCCGTCGCGGGTTGAGGCGATTCTCTCTTCTAACTGGGCAACCTCGGTGCCTAAATTAGGTTGATAGCCGACTGCC
>Ga0209212_1004891_pt1 | contig 16305 bp, 14 predicted proteins | sample RifGroC2_FD_183996 | JGI IMG/M metagenome (GOLD analysis project Ga0209212, IMG submission 183996) | Groundwater microbial communities from Rifle, Colorado, USA - Groundwater C2 (SPAdes) (version 2) | ecosystem: Environmental > Aquatic > Deep subsurface > Groundwater | place: Rifle, Colorado...
TAACAAATCTGTATTTGTTTTGTGTAACAACATACTATAATTTCTACTTTAGCCTCTTAATACCTTTCTTAATTTCATACCAACACCCCAAATAACCTTCCTTATTCTGCGTTTTTCTACTGCATACTTTTTTATGACATTATTAACTTTTTCTATCAACTCTGGCGCAACATGCAAATCAACTGCCTTTATATTTTCTTGCAATTGGTCAATAGAAGCAGTTCCACAAATTACAGAATGTACATCCTGATGGTTAAGCGCCCAACTTATTGCAAGTTGATGAATATTTGTTTTATATTCTTGCGCTAATTCTACTATCCGCTTATACAAAGGAAATTCAGGACGATAATAATTAGGCTTTAAAAAGGGGAATTGGGACTCTGTTAGACTTAAATATTTTTTCTTTAAAATCCAACCTGAAGCAAAAGGGGAGAAGGTCGAAAAACCATACTGCGCGGAATTAACAAAAGATCTAACAGAATACGTTGTTTGATAATTAAAAAAATTCAAACAATACTGTACACATGAAATCGCATCTGAGGTTTTTATTGTTTCTAAATCTTCCTTATCAAGCTGAGATACTCCGCCAAAGCGTGCTTTTCCTTCTTGTATCAATTTATCAATGGCGCTAATAGATTCTGCAATGGGAATTTTGGGATCGGGACGGTGAAGATAAAAAACATCTACATAATCAGTCTTGAGCTTCTTTAAACTATTTTCCAACGATCTTCTTAAGTGGTCCGGATGTCCGCTTCTGCCTCCATCGCCAGTCAGACCTGCTTTTGTTGATATGATTACATTTGATCTTTTAGGACCGAATATGCGACCAAGCCATTCTTCAGACTTCCTGTCCCCATAAACGTCTGCGGTATCAAAATAATTTATTCCATGATCAAGGGCAAAAAAGATAGCATCTCTTGCTAATGTAAAATCTTTATAACCTCTCTTATCGGAACCAATCTGATTACATCCAAATCCAATTATGGATACATCAAGCCCTGTTTTACCCAATTTCCTGTAATGCATTTATAACATGTCAGTAGGCAAAGAAACCTATTATAAAGCAATCGGTAGATAAAAAATAAAGTAACAGTTCAGTTCACCGCAGAGGCGCAAAGGACGCAAAGAAATACTTTAGAAAGACAAAAGGCAACAGATGTCAGACACTCAGAATTCCGGCCCCTGACTTCTGCATTCTGTATTTTGGAAAAAAATACCTTTGCAAATTCTGCGTCTTTGCGGTGAATTATTGCCATCTAATTAATGCTTTATTGAAATAATTCTTTCAGATTTTTGGGTTTGAATATGGAAAACCAAGGCATTGGATAAAGCTTATTAGCTGTTCTCCAAGTCAAAAGAAAATGGGCCACGTACGCTAAACAGGTTGCTTGAGCAGCCCCAACGGCTCCGTTTATCTTTATTAATCCATAATTAGCGCCAACCGCAACTAAGCCAGCGGCAAAAGTATTATACGACATAAGATATGTCTTTTTTGAATATAGAATGTAATGATTAAGAAATCGAGACATCCCATGTAATGAGTATCCAAGCCCTATCCATAAAACATAGTCACTGGCCCCCCAAAATTTTCTATCAACTAATATTTTCAGGATAAATGGGGACAAGAGCCATAATACAATTGCCGCAATAATAAGTAAGAAAAAATACCCATAACTTGCCACAACCATCTTTCTGGCAATTTGTTCATTGAAATTTGAAAGCTTTTTATAAATAATTGGTGCAGCCGAAGTGTCGACAGGAGCAGCCAGCAGAGAAATACCTGCAGCAAGGGCGTAGGCAACACCATAAATTCCCAAAGCCGAAACACCAACCATAGAATTAAGCAAATATTTATCGGCAGTCCATATAAGCATCCAGCCAAATGAATGTGGCAATAACGGCAAACCAAATTTTAAAATATCTTTTATATATTCTATATTCAAAGCAGGTTTCAACTTATCGTACCTATAGAGAATATAAACAGCTATAAAACAGAAAGCAATCTCGGTTACCCCGGCGCCAATCATCCTGCCTTTCCAACTTCTGAGAAAAACACTAATCAGCACTATGGAAAGACCAAACTCGGTCAATGCTTGTAAAATTCTAAAGATACCGTTATTACGTGGATGTTGCTGGTAAATCCATAATTTAACCTTTATATTCGAAGTAGCCGCAGCCCATACAATAACCGGTATTAAAAATAACCAGAATATACCTATCCCTTCTATACCAGGGATGAAATTCTTAAAAACCGCCAGGACCAGCAAAACTGCAAATAGCAAAACAACATTTACTATCAGTGCATTAAAGACATAACATTGGAAATCAAATCCTTCTTTATCCCTGTCATAGTATGCCCTACCCACGGCAGCCGGAGTCGCCATTGAAATAACTGGATTAGCATTCGTTTTAATCGCATTAAAGGTAGCAATTATACCATAGTCGAAGGTAGACAAGAGTCTTGTCAAAACAGGCATTAAGAAAAAGGGAATTGCAGTTTCTGCAATATTGGTGAATGTATAAATACGGATAGATTTGAGGATGGATTTTTTTTCTTTAATCTCAGAAATGATTTTTTTCAACAACATTATTTTGGGTTATATTTTCCCTCGTAAATATCGGTTAAAAATTGCAACACTTACTTCATATTTTTCTTCAATTACTACGAGGTTAAATAGTCGTCCCTGAAAAACCCCGATTCCCCAGAATAGAAGTCTTGGATGAACTTTTTACACTGCCCTCATCGGCTGACAATGATTCCTGTTTCCGAGGGAAAAAAGACAAAAAACAAGCACCATCAGGAGCTTCCTCATATTGTATCCACATCCGGAAAGGATCGCGTTAATCGTATCTCCTACTCTTCCCTTCAGATAATTCCTGCCTAGGCGACCATCCGTCTTACAATGCCCTATCACCGCCTCTATCGCACTCCTTCTCCTTAACCACTCCCTCGTCATAACGCCCCTGATCCAAGATCCTCTGTGCAAGGTTCAAAGGCTCAGAAAATACCTCCGGCAGTTTTGGCAAAACTTTCTGATGGAACAGCCTGACGCGATTACGCAGGCGATTCGATTTCTGCGATAACCCGGCACGGCAAGCCGGTCAGCTCGGCGATGCTGAGAGGGAACGTATAAACCGTAAACGGGCGCTGACCCGCTGCCTGCAAAAGCAGGCCGGTATTCGCCAGATTTTCGACGATGAATACGCCGTGATCGGCACACCATTGGTCGGTGGGGGTATGTTCGTCGCCGCGCCGCACGCCGGGGGCGTCAAGTCCGATCAAACTGACCTGCTTTTCAAGCAACAGACGCAGCAAATCCCGCGCTAATTGCGGGTGATCAATGCGATAGGCGGGCGTTCCGTATCCAACCGCCTGTAAAAAGCCGGTATGGAAAATCACGAAATCATGCGCCCGAATCTCCGTCGCCCCCACGTCCGAAATGTCAATGTCGCGCTCCCTGACCCCGCTGACATCAATAATTTTGCCGGGGCGTTTGGTGTTTTCAAAATCGAAGGCGGTATTCATCACATCGAAATGCGTCCCGATATGCCCAGCAGCGGCCAGTTGTTCCGCGCCGAAAAGCTCGCGCCATTTAGATTGCGAGATTTGTACACTTAAATCAATTTTTTTCATGACCGATTGTTATTCGGGAATTTCGAAGACGCATTCCCGAAAGACCTATTACGCGGTTTTTTGCAAAACATAGATCACCCACAGAGCGATCCGAGTTTCATTGACCAATGGATTATGGCTCATCCTCGCGGGCAAAAGGTTTATACATGTTGACGACTTCTAGCCCCGCCTCCCGAAACAGTTTCCGATAGGCGTCTCGAACCAGACAACATCTACGACCGGTCAGGGATCTTCGATTGCCGTGATAATGAAGTCCTAATATATTCATTATATTTTATTGGTTTATATTTTTTTAATTTATATTGGCTTTTGACCCTGCGCTTCACGATATCGTATGTTTATTAAACTCTCCTGCAGGTAGTCTTTAGAAACACTTGTTTCATATAACCTTTTTCTGTTTAGCATAGTATAGGGAGCAGAACAGTCTTTACATAAAGGAATTTCAGTCCATTTTCCTTCTTTCATTTTATTAATTATTTCTTTTCTCTTTGTCGAATAAAGAAATTCTATTAAAGATGTATTGTCGATATGGTAATCTGAAAACTCAGAGTTAAAATCTAGATCGCAATATACTATACTGCCATCAAACTTTACTATAAGGTGATTAAATTTCTTGCAAACATTTTTTATAGGGGCATGTTTTTCCTCAAAATTAAGAAAATCTTTTTTTATGGTGTTTCTCCAATTTGTAGGGTAGTAAGAATAAAAATTTACATCGTAAATAGAATTAAATAAACTCTTAAACTCACTGGATACATCGAGAGATTCTTCTTTAGAATATTTAATAACTAATATATCTGTTATCATTTTAATATTGCGTTTTGCCAATATATTTAGAAAATACTGTATATTTTCAAGAACTTTATTATAATTACTGCCTCTTCTAATTTTTTCATATAATTCAGGGTTTTCTCCTTCAAAACTAAACCTGATTTCATCCAGGCCAGACTCGGCCAGTTCTATGGCCTTCTCTTTGTCTAATAAAAAACCACTTGTGGCGGCGCCGGTCATAAGTTTTTTTGATTTTGCATAACGAATAAACTCGAAACAGAGAGGGTGAACAAGAGGCTCTCCCATACTGTAAATTGCTAATATAGGTTTGGGTTCCCATAAACATATTTCATCGACAACCTTCTTAAATGTTTTTTCATCCATCAGTCCTCTGTTGTTTAACAAATTATTGCCGTGCGGGCACATGACACAATATATGGGGCATATATTAGTTATTTCACAACAAACTATTTCCGGTAATTTTAAACTCATCGGTAGCTCCTTTTTCTAATACAGAATTAATATCTCAATTTGATTTTTTACTATTGGCAAGAAAATGTTAAAAAATCTTTCAATACCTCTTGTCTTAAATAGTTAAAAAGAAGAGTACAGTATTAATGATTGGAATTTTTAACTTTAATATTTAACTTTCTTTTAAAAATATTTGGTAAATGCGAATGGCATTGCTTAATATAGCCAAATATTTTTTAAGCGTTCTAGGAACTCCGATTATATCAGGGTTTCCCCTTGGGGTTTCTATCTATTTATCACTAATCCAAAACATAGAAAAGCCTAACCTCTCTTATGTATAATTCAGCAATATTTTCTCATGTCAGCTACTTTATCTTGGCCCCATTTTTCTGCATATCTATTATTTACGCGCGTTAAAACGTCATCACGATGTAATCCCTGTAAAAACCCTTCAAGACATTGACGAAGGTAGGTACCCATGCGTTCACCTGCCCTACCGTCTCTAAAAGGATCTAATAGATGCAAATAAGGTGTCCAATTGCCAAGGTCTTGATGCCCAGCAGGGTTTTCTTTATATTTTTTTATGGCATCTATCATTCTATCCAGGTCATCAAACACAAGTTTTTCGTAACCCCATTTATAATAGTCATTCCAGCGTGGTAATGAATCATAATAGTGAATCCCCCTGCATCCGGCAATCACCACTTCTGTCACGGCAGAAGAAATTTTTATACCAACAGACATATCTGCTATTCTTGCAGCATCGTAAGTCAATTGACTTATATCTTTATCAAAAAGTATACATCGGCCTGTAGCCTTTGCCTTATCTAACAATGGTAATATTCCTGTTAATTGTTTCAATAACTTCGGTTTCTTAGGTTTAATAACTATTCCAAGAGTGTTATCTTTCAAAATCCAGTTTAAAAATCCATGATAAAAACGCTCCACCTCGTAAGAATCCCTCAACTTTGGGAAGAAAACATTATCAAACAATGCAATAATAAATTTAACACCTTTATCGTTAAGTTGCCTTCTTACATTCCTCATGTCAACATTGCGATTGAAGAAGTTCATATCATTAGGGTAACCCGTTACGACTTGTGCCTGTGTATAATTATATTCCCGTTTGAAGTACTTTTCAGCACCACAATTCCAAATAAAGACAATATCCTTTGTATGAACTCCTGCTAACATTGATAATGGGTCGCGCAACACTTCAGACCGTTGTTTACCAATAACAAACCCTCCTTCTTCACCCATTATATCAAACGCTATCCCCTGTGCAATACCTTCTGAATCAGCTTCATTCGGTAGAAAAAGTAATTTGACATTAAATGTTTGATAAAAGGACTTCCAAAAATAAACTTCCCTCTGTAATTTCCTTGCATACCATACGATCCACTTGCCTACTGGATCTGATGCTCTGGCTTTAAGAGCCCTCAACCATTTTGGAGCAGGTGTTCGCGGAGGTTCCCAGTATTCGTACTCCCTGCCGCATACCATCCCCTTTTCGATAGCAACCCATTGTATGCCCATTTCATCAAGTTCTTTTATGACATAATCGGGAATTGGTTTACCAAAGACATTACGATGATCAAAATATACCAATATATGTTTATAATCAATCCCGCTATTTGGCAACCATACAATGTCACACCTTCTTTGCAAATCAATTCCCTCCGCAAAATGAACTGCAATTTTCACGTCAATCTTCGACTCATTTGCAAAGTTATAAGTATTCCAAAGTCGATTCCATTTTCCAATAAGTCTTTTGCCCATACCTCTCATTTCCCTATATTTTCTATCAATTAATCCCTCACGAAATCTCTGACAAATTGGAATTTCATCATTTTGACATATTTCCTTAAACAGCGAAAAAATACCATATGATGGAATACTAATTTCTTTCCTTCCTGATCTGGTGTTATCATTTATTTTGCCATACCTGCTTTCAATAAATAGCTGTTCTATATATGGTCTGACTTCTAATGCCACACATCTCTGAAAATAAAAGAATAATTTCTCACTATTGAAATGGGAAGCCACTTGTAGATATATTGGATGACATTGAATTTTTTTAGTAATCCTTAAGGAAACTTCTCCCGTAACTGCTCCAATAGAAAGCAAAATCGGATCATTGTTTATGTCGCCCACTGCTTGTTTTTCATAATTTAAATTCATTGATCTTCGCTTATGATATAAGACTCATAGGACAAAACACGAATCTTATATTCCTCTCTATCCATACCAAAGTATCGCCGCTTTAATAGCTACCCATCTTTTTCCTCAATGAGGAAAATATTGAATCATACATTATCTGCATACCGGAATACCTGCACAGACCCTATACCACAAAGCGCTCTTGTTTTTCCCATACTACGTTTGTCGAAAGCCCCTGAATGTCACATCCTTTTTCAGGTAAAGATTATTGGTTTCTTCTAACGAATTCTTTAATTTATTATTATAGTAATTCTTCAGTAAAATAGTATTCGCCTCTAAAAGACTCTGATGGAACTCGTCATCACTCATATCCGTAAAGTTAACGGCTACTAAATCGGCATTAATATGTTTGTTTTCGTAAAAATCTTCACAATTTTTTAGTAAACCTTTTTCTATTGCATAATAATACAATGGTGATCCAGGATAGGGTGTGACTGGACGTATGGTACGTAATTGAGCCCCATCATCATACCTAAGAAGGAATTCAACTCCTTTCATTAATATTTCTTTATTTTCTCCAATATTGCCAAATATAATATTTAAACCTGGGCTAATCCCCACCTCTAATGTAGCTTCAACTCCTTTGATAATCTGCTCAGTAGTCAGGCCCTTTTTCATATTTTTTAATACAGTATCATCCATAGATTCGATACCATAATTAACAAAAGTGCATCCTGATTTTTTCATTAATTGCAAAACCTCTTTTTTGGCATAATTCAACCTGCCATTGCATTTCCATTTAACATTCAATTTAGCCTTAAGAAAACTTTCACACAGGCTCACAGTTCTACTTACTGACGTCATAAGTAACTCATCTAGAAAATCAATATAATTTATGCGATAATCCTTTTTTAGAATTTCTATTTCTTCAATAATAGCTTCGTTAGACCTAGGCCTAAAACCCGTATCCATCCTATAACAAAAATTACACTCAAAGGTACACCCTCTACCAGAAAGCACAGGCATTAAAAAATCTGTTTTTTGTGAATGAGGGCCAATTCGGATTAACCTATAATAGTCTATTGGAAATAAATGCCATGACGGGTGAAGAATAGAGTCTACATCTTTTATTAGTGGTCTTCTTTGATTCACTACCACTCTATCTCCTTGTCGATATGCTATTCCTTTCAACCCTTCTAAGGATTTATTGTTTGCTAACGCATCCATAAGCTCCTTTATTGTTTCTTCTCCCTCTCCTATTACCACTATGTCAGCTTTTGTCTTTTGAAGAAAAAACTCTGGCTCTGGAGAAGGACCATGCCCACCCAGTAAATATGTTGGTCTATTTTTAGATTTGTTTATTGCTTTTGAAACCATAAGCAATTTTTTGTACTGATAATATCCTGCAATTATGCTTATACAAACAACGTCAAACTTGTTTTCATTTAAATATTGTGTAAGATGTTCTTCAGGATAATGATGCATGTCCTGATTATAAATTGTAATATCATACCCATCTTTTAACAGGGCAGATGCAATATAGGCCAATCCCATAGGAAACTGATGTATATACGAACCATTATCATACACAACAAACAAAATTCTCATTATTTTTGCTATACTCCTATTTAAAGCTTTACCTTCTTATCATGTGTATAAACAGATTCCACAATTTCACACTTTCCGATATTCTCTAACATTGAACGGTATACATTCTAGTACTACCACATATATTGAACCATACACTCTTTACAAGCAGGCACACTGTCCCAATCCCGCTCTTTAATAGCACTTCTTAAATTATTTGCTGTTTTCGAATGCCACATTTCATATAGTGAATAATTGTTTATATTGCCTAATTTTGGGCCGTGAACAGGTGAACAACAAATATAAACATCGCCATTACCACGAATATAAAGACGTTCCCATGGTTCACTACATTGTATGGTTTTAAAAACTTTTTTACCTACTCCTAATTTATGACAATCATGATCTTTTGATATATCATGTGGTCTATATCTCTGGATAGATACGCACTCAACAATTGGTGTCCAGTATTTAATAAAATCCTCAATTTCATGATCATTTTTCGAGAGATGAACACAACTTATACGAACAATCGGCAGTTTTGAATTCAATTTTTTACGCAGTTTTATGAAGTCAAGAATGTTATTTTTGACCTCTTCAAATTTAGCACCGACTCTTATTTTTTCATATGTTTCCGATGTCGCCCCGTCAAAACCAATTCTCAAGCGCGTTAAACCATTTTCAATTAACTTTTTGCCAACCTTCTCGTTTAGAAGTGTTGCATTTGTATTTATCATTATGTCAACAAAACCTGACTTCTTAGCTAAAGCTATCATTTCTGAGACTCTGTTATCCAATAATGGTTCACAGTGCCCACCAATTGTTAAAGAAGGACAGTGGTGACCTTCCGCCTCTTTCATTATTCGTTCATACATATTCCATGGCATTTTGCTATTGTATTCCATGGAGTTGTTTTGAGGATTGGAATGACAACACATTATGCATTTCAGATTGCATTTCCACATTGGTTCAAAAACCAAAAAGAGTGGAAAATCATAAACTTTTTCAAGCCTTTCAACTTTATTCCATTTTCTACGATATTCTTTAAACCTTTCACCCAAGATATTTTCCAGATATTCATTTGCATCACCATACACAGTAAAATCATTCACTTTCATTTCGTTGAATATTTTAACATCTTCTTCCATATTTTTCTAACACCTTACCTCTGATTCTTAAAAGTTCACTTAATAATAGACAATACTTTATTATATAATCTTATCCCCTACATTTCATAATTATTTTCCTGTAGATACCCAGACGTAGAGATGCTCATCTATTAATACTATTCTCATTAACATTATCGAACTCCTATTCTGTCAAATATTTCAGATTGGAAATAAGGGCTTTAGGATCCCAGCTTGTCAGACCCTCTTTTATTATACCTCGACGAATAAATTCGTCGACAACCTCTGCTTCGTGCTCCGCGGTAGCAATAGGGAAAAAATTTTTCCCAAGACAGAAAAGCTCGTACATTGTCCTGCCACCGGCACATATTGCAAAATCACAGCGCTGCAGAAAAGGAATCAAGTTTGCTGGATTTTTCACAACATGATAATCTTTTCTCGATCTTCCTATTAATGTTTCAATCTCATAGGGATTCGGATAACCTGGTCCAAGTATTATACTGAAGACATGTCCCGGCCACTCTTCCTGCAAAAGAGTATTCAGAACCTTAGGAGTTAATGAGGTTGGGTCTGATCCTCCAAAAGTTACCAATATATTGTAAACCCCTTTTGTTCTTACTGGCGTTTCTTCCAAGAGAGATTCATCAAAAACAAAATAATCAATACCTAATAGGAACCTAGTGTTGACATATTTTGGATTATGTATCTTTTCCATTCTTTTCGGTGCAAGTATATTGGAATTTAACAGGACATCCACATCTGGATAGATGAATCTACTGTCATCAATAAACACGATATTTATTCCCCGCTCTCTCAATATACCGTAATATGAGGTATCTATATTTTTGTATGGTACGTCTATAATCAACATATCAGGTTGATATTCTTTAATTGCATCCATAATCATCCCCCGTTCTTCCCTACTTTGATGAACAGAGAATTCCTTCACTGTATAACCATTTCGAGTGACATAATTTATCCCATCAGGAAAATTACGCATTAAAAACATGGTGTCGGATCCACACTCCTTCTGTAAAACCTTTGCAAGCATAAGACACCTAGAAACATGGCCAAAGGAAAGTCCATAAATACGACCTGCGTCGACACGAAACAGAACTTTCCGCGGACCCTTGTCGTTTTTAAATAATAGATGGATCCATTCTTTTAAGGGCTTCAAGAAGAGATAGCCTCCACGGATCATTATCGCTTGGCTTTAAGATGTACCTGATATTTTCTAGATCCTCTATTGTATCAACAGTAATTCTCATCGAAGGGTGAGCACGTTTGCCATCAAAATTGAAGAAGAACGTAGCATATTTTTCTTTGTTTTTTAAAACATACAGGTTGATATGTTCTCTTTCCTGCGGATCTTTTGCCTGAATGTCTAATTGCTTCAACATGCTGGAAGAAAAGACATCCACTCCAATTCCCACGGGAAGATTTTCGCATTTAAGATAATCAACCTTTCTCTTAATCATTTCATTTACCGCGCATTCAAGAACTTCAGGACAGGTAAAAGGATTATCAGCAGTCACACGGACCACTACGTCCGCAGGAAATACTTCAAGGCACTTTATATAACGTTTTAGTACATCATGCTCATCTCCACGTAATACTTCTATTTCCTCTTTTTTCCCCAAACCAGCAATTACATCATCTTCTGTTTTTTCTGTTGTTGCTAATATTATTTTAAATCTATTCTCTGGCAATCCTGCCTTTAATCTCCTTAACAAGAATGATACTATTGGAATACCACCCAAAAGCATCGTAGCTTTTCCTGGCAACCTTTTGGAATCATAACGGCACTGAACTACCACAAGGTGCCTTTGATGCATCTCGTTTTTATTTTTCATGGATTATGACGTTAACACCAACCTTCCTTAGTATTCTATCATCTCTTTATCGATTGCGGTAAATACATCTATATCCTTTTTAATAACCCTCCCATCCAACCATTTCAGATCTTCAGGCTTAAGTTGAGATGTAGGACGGCAGAATAAAAGGTCTTCCTTTCTTATAATGTGCCCTTTTTTTAGCTGTTTTACTGTAAAAACACCTCTTCGATATTGCGTGGCATATTTGCGATCTGACCTATTATAACATGCTTGCTCAGTACCTTTCATTTGCTGAAATATATTGATATCAGCTACTAATTGTTTTAGCATTTCAGCATCTATGGAGTGGTAATGGTCTGCGCCTTTTTTTGTTGTATCCAAAGTAAAATGAGTTTCTATTACTTCGGCACCAAGCATAGCTGCTGCCAAACATGCTTTTATACCTGGATAATGGTCAGAATAACCAACAGACACGCCAAACAACTCTTTCAGATACGGAATAATTGCAAGATTAAGGTCTTTTGCCTCAGCGGGATACAAGGACATACAATGAAGCAAAGTTACAGGGCCACTTTTAACTTCAGACAAATAATACAATGTCTCCGATATTTCCGTTAAGGTTGCCATACCGGTTGATAAATAAATCGGCTTTTTTGTTTCTGCAATAAAACCCAAAAGATGCTTGTTTGTACAATCCATTGAGGCAACTTTATATGCTGGCACTCCTACCTTCTCAAGAATATCAATCGCCCATGGGCTATATGGTGTTGAAAGAAATTCTATCCCGCAACCATGTGCAATTTTTGCTAATTCCACATGCTGCTCCAGGCTCATTTCTCCGGACTTTATTGCCTGATAATGAGAAGCCGATGGTAATGCTAAATCTGAGGCTTTGTATGTTTGAAATTTAACGGCATGAGTTCCTGCTTTGGCAGCAGCCTTTATCATCTCAATAGCCAACTTCAAGTCACCTTCATGATTGAAACCAATTTCTGCTATTATTTTTATCATTTTTTCAACCTAACTATTAATTAACTCAACTTCTCTCCGAAGGTACTGAAGACTTTTGTCCTGCATCGGAACAACTCCTTCAATAACAATCGGATATTTTCTGAAAAATTCCATACTTTTACGACTCGGAAATTTTCCAATTACTGACCAAAGAGCGTGATAAGGTTCATGCCCTCCAAAACCCATTTTTGCATAAAGGTTTTCCTTATCTAATCGGGTAGAATAGCTGAAATGTATCTGAACAATACGAGACCGCAACATTTCAACAGAAATAAATTCTTCCAAAGAATAATTAACGTAATCGTTGATGTGGCAAACGTCTAAGCACAGCTTATATTCTGGATATTTTTTAAAGATCTGAATTAAATCCTCTATACCACTGCCTCGTTCACTTTCAAAACCGGTATTCTCTACACAAATGGAAGTTCTGGGCAACACCGAATCCAACAATCCTTTTGTTGTTTTTTGCTCATGTAACAAATGATTTGCATGTAATATAATAGTGTCAACTTCAAGACGCTCCAGCATTTTTGATAATATTTCCAGTTTATTAGAGATTTTATCAGAATCTATCAAAAATCCCTCATTCTGATCTCCAATATGCACTGTTTTGTATTTTAACCTTGAATACTTGGAACAAAACCATGGTTCAAACTCATCAAAGCTCCTTAACTTATTAGGTATCAAGAATATTTCCAATCCTTGAGATAACAAGTTAGTTTTCTCTAGAATTCGGAATTTCTCCATACAGTCTAAAGGAGTACCAAATATTTTCCTCTGTTCTACACCTCGAAAAAAATACGATAGTACATTTCCTGGTATTACGTATGACATATTAATAGAGTCCCTACACCTACTCTCTCCATGTACCACCTTTCCATTCCATTGTTTCCATGTTCCAGTCTTCCGGAATCCATTCAACCCCGTGCTTGACCGCTCCATGGCGGCAATTTTTACATGCCGGGATGTCTATTCTCCGATTTTCCTTTTGTAAGATCCTTATCTTTTCTAACTTGTCGGAATGCCAGGCGTTCTTCAAAGTCATTTCAGGATAACTTAACATTTTTTTCTTATTGCTTACAATAATTTCTTTCGGCCGCGTACCAGGGTATCTTCCTAATATCATTTCATCCTCTTCATTATGAGCCCCAGTGCAAGGAATAATACAACCATTAGCAGAAACAGTTAGCCGTTGAAAGGGATATTGACATGCCCAATTCTTCAAAACAGCCTCTTCAGGGAGATTTTCGCCTCTAAAGTCTAATATCTCATTCACAGTAACCCAACCAACACCAATATTTTTCATACACTCATAATATGCCATTGGATTTTTTGCTATAGGAGGATATATGGTATTTGTTCTTATCTGTGGACGTTTTTTCCCCAGTTCATTACGGTATGAAACAAGTATTTCTATGTTCCTTAAAACTTTTTGAAAAGCGTTGTAATCCTTTCCTTTTTTATTTGCTGGAGTTCTTATCTTCCCGTAATTTTCTTCCAGTCCATCAACAGAAATGCTTATCCAATTCGGTTCGGCCTTAACTATTGTCTTGGCCATTTCTTCGTCAATCATTTGCCCATTGGTAAGTGAAGTAATTTCGAGTATTCCTTTTTTCCTCGCATAAGCAAGTACGTCGGGAAATTTAACTTCATTTCCATCCTCATCTTTGGAACAATACATTGTCGATTCTCCACGCCAACTAAAAAGCATTGACGGCACACCCAATCCCGCACATTCGTCAATAACACTTTTTACTACCTTCCAGGGGAGCATACGCTGTGTACCCACAGCAGAGGATTGAAATTCTTCCGTTATCGTATAACACATCGGACAATTCAAATTACAGTTACTCACGAGCTCGCAGCACACAGCAAGCGGCGCATCTCCAGCATCAAACTCCTTTGCCCTCCGATACCATTCGGACCGGTATTCATTGTATCTTTCTAATTCTTCGCTTGTATCAAATAAAGCTTTTGTAAATTCTTCCATCCTCTTGGGGCTGTCAAAGCTATATTGCTGATTGTTTACCGGTATACTTTCTGATATACCATGCCATCTATCTGCCAATTCGCCATCCCTGGGACGAATCTTGATTTCATCTTCAATACTCATTTTTGGACAATATAATTCCCGATGACTAACATATCAAGTCCGCAAGAATAAAAAGTCTTTATTGCATCGTTTGGTGAACAAACTATAGGTTCCCCATTCAGATTAAAAGACGTGTTCAGTACTATTGGAACATGAGTAATTTTTTCGAACTCCTCAATCAACGAATAAAATTTAGGGTTTAATTCTTTTATAACCGTTTGAATCCGCCCTGATCCATCAACATGCACTACTGCTGGAATTTGATCACGTTTGTCCGTTATAACAGGATACACTTTTTCCATGAATGGAACATCTCCACCCTTTCCAATTTCAAAGTACTCTTTCTGTTTCTCTTTTAAAACGGCTGGAGCAAAAGGACGAAAGCTTTCTCTGAATTTCACTGCCCTGTTCACCTTATCCCTCATATCAACTTTTCTGGGATCGGCCAGGATCGATCTATTTCCCAACGCTCTTTGTCCAAATTCCATCCTGCCCTGAAACCACCCAATTATATTTCCTTCCGATAGCAGTTTTGCAGTTTTTTGAAGTATATGTTCTTCATATTCGTATTTCAGATTGTGCCCCTTTAACGTTTCTTCAATTTCACTGTTGGTATATTGCGGTCCATAATAGTTGTGGGACATTGGAACACTGCGATCTTTTCCTAAAATGTGATTATACAAATACAACGATGCGCCAAAACAATTACCACTATCATCGGGACAGGAAGATATAAAAAGATTTTCAAAAGGAGTTAATTCAAGAACCTTGCCATTGAAAACTGAATTCATAAAAAAGCCCCCAGAGAGGACAAGATTTTTTTCCCTTGTCTTTTGAAATAACCAATTCAGTAAATGAACAACAGCCTCTTCTGATATTTTTTGCAATGCTGCAGCTATCTCAAAATGACGTTCTTGTAATTCTTCATTTCTTTCCCTGGCTCTTCCAAATTTTTCCACCAGTTTTTCTGTATATAAATTTGGTTGATCATGTAAAAAACCCTTGAAATAACTAAGGTTCAACTCAAAATTACCATCCACCTGAAATTTGATTACCTCTGATTTCAAAAGTTTATAAAATTCATTATATTGATCAGCATAAGCAGCTAAGGCCATTACCTTCCATTCATCAGAATTTGCCTTGAAACCAAGAAACTCGGTAAAAGTACTGTATAAAGCTCCTAAAGAATGCGGATAATTGATACTCTTAATTAAATTAATTTTGTTGCCTTGTCCATGGCAAAAGGTAGTTGATTCAAACTCACCTTGGCCGTCTGCTGTAAGAATGGCTGCAGATGAAAATGGAGAAAGAAAAAATCCATTTGCTGCATGGGCACGATGATGAATAATAAAATAGACCCTATTTTTACCAAAATCACCAACAACTTCTTGATACAGGTAATCTACAGCAGGGCGACCATGAAAATGCATCAAATAATCGGGAACTGAATACACTTGTTCTATATGATGACGTCTCCTCCCCGAAAAAACAGGGTTAAATTTGGCAAAATAGACTCCCGGATTTAATGCAACTGCAATATAATCAATTTCATCTATTTTTAAGCCTGCTTCTTTCAAACAGTATGCAATCGCCTTTTGAGGAAACGCGCGGGTAAGT
>Ga0209212_1004893_pt1 | contig 16299 bp, 12 predicted proteins | sample RifGroC2_FD_183996 | JGI IMG/M metagenome (GOLD analysis project Ga0209212, IMG submission 183996) | Groundwater microbial communities from Rifle, Colorado, USA - Groundwater C2 (SPAdes) (version 2) | ecosystem: Environmental > Aquatic > Deep subsurface > Groundwater | place: Rifle, Colorado...
AAAGAAATAGGAGCCGCTGGAGACGTCCCCTTCGATCCGGTATTCGCGCCCCCGGTAGTGCTGTCCTCCTTTTATCACGAAGCGGTCCGGCCGGTCTACGGCAACCTCTGCGCCGAAGGCGTTCATCGTCTCCACGGTGAGGGCAATGTAGGGGAGGGAAGGGACACGCCCTTCCAGGATGATGACCGTGTCTTTATCGGCGAAGGGCGCCGCGATCAGGAGCGCCGAAACGTACTGGCTGCTTTCGATATCCCTGAGGACCACCTCTCCGCCCAGGAGACGGCCGCCCCGGATGGTCACCGGGGGATAGCCCCTGTCTTTGTCGGTGCGGACATCGACCCCGAGGGTTGTGAGGGCCTCAAGAAGGGGCTTCATCGGTCTCTGCCGCAGGCGGGGGCCTCCCGTCAGGACCACCGGCCCCCCGCCGAGGGAGGCGACTCCCGTCAGGAGGCGCATCGCCGTCCCGTTGTTTCCCAGATGGATCTCCCGGGAAGGGCGGGCAAGTCTTCCACTGTTCCCGCGGATAACCGTCTTTGTTCCATCGCTCCGGATGTCGGCGCCCAGGTCGCCGAGCGCGGCTCCGAGAATCCGAGTATCCTCGGACAGGAGAGGGTCACAAAGGAACGATTCCCCTTCCGCTAGGGCGGCAATGACCATTGCCCGCTGCGTATAGCTCTTCGATCCGGGGATCCTGACCGCCGCCTCCAGGCGTTCGAGGGGTTTAATCTCCACTGCATCCTCCCAGCTTCTCCATGACCTTCGCTCGCATCCACTCCCGCGGCGGCTCCCTACCCGTCCAGAGACGGATCTGCTCCGCCCCCTGGTGGACGAACATGCCAACCCCGGAACGGACGGCGCATCCCGCCGCCTCGGCCTCCCTCAGGAGCCGTGTCCTGACGGGGTTGTAGATCATGTCCATCACCCGCGGAAAATGGACAAGGAATTCTTCCCCCAGGGGCGTCAGGTCGGTGTCCGGAAACATTCCCAGCGGCGTTGTGTTGATCAGGCAGTCCGCCTCCAGGCGGCCGATCTGCCCGGGAAGCGCCCAGCGGCATCCGAGACTTCCGGCCAGCGCCCTGGCCCTCTCCGCCGTCCGGTTGACGACAACGGCTGTTCCCCCTTGCTCAATGAGCGTAAAGAGGGCCGCCCGGGCCGCGCCACCGGCGCCGAGGACGACGAAGGTCCTGCCGCGTATCCCGATCCAGTCTTCCAGATCCCGCGCCAGCCCTGGACCGTCCGTGTTGTAGCCTACAAGCCTCCCGTCGCGGTTGCCGATCGTGTTGACCGCCCCGATCGCGGCAGCGTTTTCATCCACCTCGTCGAGGAGCGCCATGACCGTCTCCTTGAAGGGGATGGTGATACTTGCCCCCCGGATGTCGCGCTCCCGTACCTGCCGGACGACATCGGCGGCATCCTTCACCCGGTAGGCGGTGTAGGTGGCCGCGAGCCCCATCTTCGCGTAGGCCGCGCTGTGCATGAGCGGGGACAGACTCTGCGCGACGGGATCACCGAAGAGGGCGAAGCGCAACGCCGCATCCGGGCTTTTTACGTAGCCGTTATTCATTGGCGACCTCGTGAAAACTCATAAACGTCATAAAAACGAAACGGCTTCGTAAAAAGGCCGCAGGCAAGGCGCGCGAATCCTGAGGAGTGAGGCGTACTTTTGCGTACGCCGCAATGACGAAGGATGAAGCGTAACGCCGCATCCGGGCTTTTTACGTAGCCGTTATTCATTGCATGATCCTTCCTCCAGGAGCCTGTTGATCTCGCGCATCTGATGGATCGTCATCTGGCCCGGGGCCGACGCCTCTTCCGCCTCCAGCGAAGCGTAAGCGATGACGGAGCCGAGCAGGGGCGCCATGATCCGGCTGATCTTTCCCGGTCTTCCCATACAGAAGGCGATGATCGCCTGGCCCCTCTGCCGGGCGAACGGGATGAGCTCCAGAACCCTCAGGCAGTCGGAGACGTCGTCCGCACGGGTGACGATCTTGGCAATCGCGGGACCGTCGGCCATGCACTCTTCAAGCTTAAATTTCAGGAATTCCGAAGGAGGCGTCCCGGAAAAATCGTGCCAGGAGACGATCAACTTCGCGGAGGTTCCGACAATCGCCTCCCGCAGTCCCGACTTCAGGGCGGGGTCGGTGGCCGTTTCGATATCCACATAATCGGCGCCCAGACGCACCGCTTCCTTGAGTCGTTCGACCCGTTCCTCCTCCGTCCCGGCGAATCCTCCGCCCTCTTGACGGCTTCGGTTCGTGACAATCACCGGGGGACGGCGTGCGGTCAAGAGCCGTTCCAGATCGGCGGCCGGAATCCTGTCGATCCGAAGCTCGACAAGGCCGGCCAGAAGCGCGGCACGCCCCATCCTTAGAATGGCCGTATCGGTTGTCGCGGCGGCGATGGGAATGCAGATCACGGGAGCTCCTCACCCCGGGGATATGACCCCAGAACCTTGAGGAAGGCCGTTCGGTTCTTCAACTCGGCAAGGCACTCCTGCGTCTTTTCCTCGGCAATATGCCCGGCAAAGTCTGCAAAGAAGAGGTATTCCCATATCCGGTCCCGCATCGGGAACGACTCGATGCGCATCAGGTTGAGCCCGGCCTCGGCGAAGGGGGTAAGCGCCCGCTGCAGGGCTCCCGGGACGTGGGGCGTACCGAAGAGAAGCGAGGTCTTGTCGTGCCCGGTGGTCCCTCCGCCGGCCTTGTCCGCCTTCGGTCCGATGACGAGAAACCGGGTCGTGTTGGCGGGGTTGTCCTCGATTCCTTCCGCCAGGAGCTTGAGGCCATAGGTTTCTGCGGCCAGAAAACTCGCAACGGCGGCGGCCCGTTTATCATCCCGAACCCGCCGGGCCGCACCCGCGGTGCTTTCCACCTCTACGAGCGAGACGCCGGGGAGATGGGTGCGCAGCCATACCTGACACTGGGCGAGGGCCTGGGGGTGGGAGTAGACCTTGCGGATCGCATCCGGGTCGTCGCAGCTCGCCAGAAGGCAGTGCCGGACCCGGAGGAACACCTCCGCCCGGATGACGAGCGGAGTCGAGATGAGACGATCGAGCGTGGTCTTGACCGCACCCTCGGCGGAGTTTTCGACGGGTACGATCCCCCATTGCTCCCTCCCCCTTTCCACCTCGTCGAAGACCTCCGGGATCGTAACGGTGGGTATCGCGGCGATCCCCCCGCCGAAGTGGGCCAGGGCCGCCGCATGGGAGAAGGAGGCCTCCGGTCCCAGGAAGGCGACGGTGGTCGGCGTCTGGAGAAAGCGGGAGGCGGAGAGGATCTCCCGGAAGATCCCCCGGAGGGCCGCCTCCGAAAGGATGCCGTCGTTGAGTGTCTCCAGATGGCGGTAGACCATGGCCTCCCGGGAGGGATCGTAAACCTCGCGTCCGGCGGCCCGCTTGGTCTTGCCGATCTCGACCGAGACGGCCGCCCGCTCGTTGAGGAGGCGGACGATCTCCCGGTCCGTTTGTTCGATCTTCGCCCTGAACTCCTGCAAGATATCTTGGCTCATGAGTGCAATCCTTCCAGTGTTTTCTTCAGTATCTTTTCCGGTATCCCCCCGTTCACGAGGGGAACCCCTAGTTTCTTCAGCAGGACAAAATGGACGGTCTCTCCCTTTTTCTTCTTGTCCCTCGTCATGCGCGCGGCAATCTCTTCCAGATCCAGGTTTTTGGGGATCCGGTCGGGGAGGCCGACCGCCCGGATGACCGACACGATCCGCCGCCGGTCGTCTTGGGGCAGGTGATGAAGCTCCTCCGAGAGGATCGCCGCTGCCACCATACCGATCGAGACGGCTTCGCCGTGGGAGAGCACGTAGGCGGATGCCGCTTCGACGGCGTGGCCGACGGTGTGGCCGAAATTCAGAATACGCCTGAGCCCTCGATCCCATTCGTCGAGCTCGACAAGCCCTTTCTTGATCCGGCAGGCGGTCGTGATGATCTTCTCGAGAAACGCGGATTCCCGAAGGCCGCCGGAAGCCGCTGCGGCCTCGATGACGTCCAGCAGCTCCGGGGTCTCGATAACCCCGTATTTGATCACCTCGGCAAGGCCGCTGCGGAACTGCCCGTCGGGGAGTGTCTCCAGGAAGGAGAGGTCGATGAAGACCCCCTTCGGTTGGTAGAATGTCCCAAGGATGTTCTTGCCGGCGCCGGTATCGACCCCCGTCTTCCCTCCGACGCTGCTGTCCACCTGGGCCAGGAGGGTCGTCGGTACCTGGATGACCGGGATACCCCGCATGTAGATCGAGGCGGTGAACCCTGTGAGATCGCCGATGACGCCGCCGCCCAGGGCGATAAGCGCGGTGGACCGGTCTGCGCCGAGGGCGATCAGTTTTTCGACGATGGAAAGGACCGTCCGCATCTCCTTTGCGGCTTCTCCGGGGGGCACGGTGATCCGGTCAACGCGAAGCCCGGTCTTTTTCATGGCGGCTTCGACCCTCTCCCCGTGGAGGGTGTCGATGTGGGTATCCGTGACGACGACCACCCTCTCGGCCCAGTTGTTTTTTGCCAGGATCAGCCCCATGCGGTCGAGGATCCGCTCGCCGATGTGGATCTCGTAGGAGTTTCCGAGCTTCCGGTCGAGGTTCACTTTCAGCCTGTTCATCAAAGCCTCCCTATGCCGTTGCGCATCGTGTCCGTCAGGAGAGCTACCTCGTCCATGAGCCGGTAGAACTCCTCCGGCCGGAGCGACTGGGGCCCGTCCACCAGTGCCTTTTCCGGTTCCGGATGAATCTCGATGATGGCGCCGTCAGCCCCCACGGCCACGGCCGCCCTGGTGAGGGGGATGACATATCTGGCGTGTCCGGAGGCGTGGCTCGGATCGATGATCACCGGCAGATGGGTCAGCTCCTTCAGGACGGGTACCGCGCTGATGTCGAGGGTGTTGCGCGTCGTTGTCTCGAACGTGCGGATACCCCGTTCGCACAGGATCACCTGCTCGTTACCCCCGGAGAGGATATATTCCGCCGACATGAGAAGTTCTTCGATCGTCGTCATCATCCCCCGCTTGAGGAGGATGGGCTTCCGGCAGCGGCCGACCTGCTTCAGGAGGGCGAAATTCTGGATGTTCCGTGCGCCGATCTGGAGGATATCGCTGTACTCTTCGACCAGGTCGACATCGGCCGTGTTCATGACTTCGGTCACGACCGGCATCCCCACTTTTTCGCCGACCATCTTGAGTAGCTTCAGCCCCTCTTCCTCCATTCCCTGGAAGCTGTAAGGCGATGTCCGGGGTTTGAAGGCCCCGCCCCGGAGGATCTTCGCCCCCGCCTTTTTAGCGATATAGCCCGATTCCATCAGCTGTTCTTCGCTCTCTACCGAGCAGGGACCGGCGATGACAACGAATTCGCCCCCGCCGATTTGCGCCTCCCCGATCCGGATGACCGTGTTTTCTTCTCTAAACTCCCGACCGGCCAGCTTGTATGGCTTGAGGATAGGGACGCACCTTTCCACGCCGGGGAGGAAGGCCGCCGCTTTCAGATGGACCCTGCCTCTGTCGTCGCCGACGGCGCCGATGATCGTCCTCTCCACGCCCTGGGAAATGTGTGGCTTGTAACCCACGGACGTGATCCATTCGATCACATGGTCGATCTGTTCCTGTGTGACATTTTTTTTCATCAGAATAATCATGGTTCACCTCGCAAAATAAAATGGCCGTGGTGATCTCGGCGCTGCCACCACGGCCATGGAGAAACAAAAAAGCCATGGGCAGCGTCCTTTCGGTCTGTCCATGGCTTAGTTGATCGGGTTGTTTGTTTTCCCTTATGTCCTCCTAAGCAGCGGGCAGACCTGTGTATAAAAATAATAAAACCAAAAGAAGTTCGTGTTATACACTTTGCCTGTCCTCTCTTTTCTGCTCACGGTCCAACGCTCCTTAGAAAGTGGGCGTATAAAAACACAGTCCCCGCCGGTTGTCAAGAAAAAATGTCAAAAAGAATTTCAGAGAAAATAATTTCCATTTTCGCCTTGACAGTGATCCGTCTCTCTGATTGACTCCGCTGCATATGAACGATACATTGCGATCCCGGTTTTCTCAAGGACTAAACGATATCTTTTACGGATGGTGGATCCTCCTCGCCTGCTTCATCATCAGTATTGTGACGGGCGCCGTCACGTTCTTCGGCTTCACCGCCTTCTTCGACCCTCTCGTCAAGGAGTTCGGCTGGAGCTCTACCCAGATCTCCTTTGCCCTGAGCCTTCGGGGCATCGAGATGAGCATGCTCTCTCCCGTGGTCGGTTTTCTCGTCGACCGCGTAGGTTCGCGTCGGCTTGCCCTGTGCGGCGTGATTACCATAGGCATCGGTTTTATCATGCTCAGTTTCACCCAGGAGCTCTGGATGTTCTACGCGAGCATTATCCTGATCGCCTTCGGGGGGGGCGGCTGCACCGGCGTCGTCATGATGCATGTCATCACGAGCTGGTTCCAGTCGAAGGTGGGCCTGGCGCTCGGGATCCTGACCTCCGGCTTCGGCGCCAGCGGCTTCCTGGTTCCCGTCATCGTCTGGCTGATAGACGACTTCGGCTGGCGGACAGCCGTGATCATCCTTGGAGCGGGGACATGGCTGATCGGGATTCCCCTCGTGTTTGTCATCCGCAATACCCCTGAGGAGTGCGGTCTCCATCCCGACGGCAGGAAAACAGACATGCTGAAGACAGGGAGATCGGAAAAGGGCGACGCAGGAACGAATCAGATCCGGTTCGCGGATGCCCTGAAGAAAAGGGCATTTCTTTTTCTCGCCCTGAGCGAGGCGGTCCGGATGATGGTGGTGGCCGCCGTCATCACCCATATCATGCCTTATCTGAATGTCCTTCACATCCCGCGTGCAACGGCCGGTTTGATCGCCGCGGGTCTGTCGGTCATCAGCATACTGGGACGGCTGGGTTTCGGCTGGCTCGCCGATTTGTTCGATAAGCCGCACACCCTTGCCATCTCCATGACGATGATGAGCCTGGGGATGTTCCTGTTGTTCTACGTGGAGTTCTGGTGGGTCATGGTCCTTTTTCTTCTCCTGTTTCCGATCGGTTACGGGGGTGGGACGTCCGTCCGGGGGGCGCTCCTCGGGGAGTACTTCGGCAGGGCGGTCTTCGGCCGCCTCATCGGCCTGGTGATGGGCATAGGGGCGATCGGTGCGATGATCGGTCCGACGCTGACCGGTTTTATCTTCGACACCACGGGAAGTTATCATGCCGCCTGGATCGGTCTCGGGATCGCTTCCTGCTTTTCGGTCGTTCTTGTGCTGAACATCAGGCCGAAGGGAAAATCGCCCCTCGGGGGTTGAGGATCTCCCATAACACCTCAGCGTAGCCCCACCGCGGGTATAGCCGCCTTCCTCAAGACAATATATTGCGCTTGCATCTCCTGTATAACACTCCCGTATAATCTCCTTGACACGCAAGATCGCTTCCTGTAGCCTTAATTCACGCAGCAGCAATTTCTTATCGGTCACTTGAAATCAACCAAAATTAAATGCCCCGGCATACGGTCGAGGCAGTTGAGTTTATTAAATAATAGGAGGGTTTTATGAAAACAAAAAAATTTGTGTTGTTAGTAAGTGTTTGCTTAGTTTTCGTGCTGGTAATCATTCCCTCTAAAGGGATCAGCGCGCCGCCTAAACCGGCCACCATCATCCTTGGCACCCATGATATTGGAACCGGAGGCTATCGTCTGCTGGCCCTGGTAACCGAGTCCCTGGTCGCAAAGTACCCGGAGATCAAATGGCGGTCGATACCTTCGGGCGTCGATCTGGCCAGAACCATGATGGTCCGTACCGCGGCAGCGGCTACCACCCTCCACACGGCGGGGTCTTGCTGGTTGATCCAGGAGGGCCTGTCCGATTATGCCGAAATCGAATGGGGCCCCCAACCCATCCGAGAGGTTTACCTCCCCGAGCATGTCGGACAGGGTTTTGTTGTAAAAGGGAATTCATCCATAAAGACCGGTTATGATTTAAAGGGTAAAACCGTAGCGACCTACCCGGGTTCGCCATACCCTACCCTCATTAATGAGTCGATCCTGGCCTTTTTTGGTCTGACGTGGAAGGATGTGAAACCTATTGCGATGTCCAGCCCCCCCGAGGGGTACCGAGCCGTGAAAGACGGGCATGTTGATACCGCTTTCATGAACGCGGCATCCAACATAGCGACCGAGATGGCCTCCATGCCAAGCGGTATCCGTTGGATAGACATGCCGGCGAGTAATAAAGAAGGCTGGAAACGGGTTCGGAAGGTGGTGCCCGTTCACATGCCAAAAACGCTGATTGTCGGCCCGGGGATATCGAAGGAGGACCCGGCTGAAATCATGACCGTGGCTTATCCTGAAATTATCACCTACGAGAAGGAGGACGAAGCCACTATTTACTGGATCCTCCGAGCCCTGCTTGAAACGCGGTCTTCGTGGGAAGCAAAGGACCATTCGCTCAAGAACGATTGGACGATGGAGAAGAACTGGCGCCTCTGGGAAGGGGGCATCACCCCGATGCATAAAGGCGCTATCATGTATTACAAAGAGATAGGTCAATGGACTCCGGCGCGCGAGAAACTGAACGAGGAGCGGATCGCGCACCAGAAGGAGCTCCGGGCCTATTGGGATGAGGTGGTTCAGCAGGCTCAGAAAGAGAAGATAAAAACAAAGGCCTTTCCGGGTTACTGGTTGAAAAAGTACGAAGCGCGGTATAAAAAGTAGCGATCCGGGAGGAATTGCGCCGGGCGCTCCGCTAAACGCGCGAAGCATCGATCATCGATAGCCACGACAGGGCGACGTCAACGGCCGTAAAAATTGAGGTGTTGCCTGTCGGCGGGGCGGTATCGGCAAGCGAAGTGCGTGGAGTTTCCGGTGTGATTCCTCCCAATCCTGTTTTGTTGTTACAGGCTTTACCGGAGCCCGGCATCCAAAGCGAAATCTGAAACGGCCCTGATTTAATAGAAGAATCAAATGCCGAAATAGGGGGATACCGATACATGGAAAAGGATCGACAAAAGAACGCGAATGATGGGCCAGCGCTTGACGAAGCGGAAAAGCTAAGCGTGGGCAAGGAACGGAAGCTTCAAGGGTTCTGGCGCGCGATAATCATCATATCCGGGCTTATCGTTATTTCACTGGGAATCAATCAGGTATTTGACTTACGGTTCTTCGTCGAGTACCACTTGTATAACTTTACATTGTACTACATCATGTTAGGGCTTCTCCTGTCGGGTTCTTTTCTGAGGTATCCGTTGAGGTCGAACCTGACCGAACCCTGGGCTTCAAGGTTTTTTGGGGTCGATGTCGGCCTGTTTTTATTGACGGTCGTCATGTTTGCGTATTTTGCATGGCACGGGATGGAGATCATCGTCAAAGGCTGGTCATTTTCGGCTCCCCCTGATGCCAAGATAATGGCGGTCATCGCGTGGTTTTTGATCCTGGAATCGATCCGGCGGATCTTCGGCACGGTATTGTTCTCGGTCATTGCGGTTATTTCCTTTTACCCGTTATTCGCAGCACACATGCCGGGATTTCTGGAGGGCATCGAACAGTCGTTTGTCGTGACGGCCACGTTCCACATTCTGAGCCCGCAGAGCGCCGTAGGGCTTCTGTTGCGAACGTATGTCGAGATTGTGCTGGGCTTCGTTTTGTTTGGCATCGTGGTTGCCGAGACCGGGGGGGGCGTATTCTTCCTGGACTTGGCACTGTCGATGGTCGGACGTATGCGAGGTGGGACAGCCAAGGTCGCCGTTATCGCCAGCGCTTTGTTCGGGTCCATCAATGGTCAGCCGATAGTGAATGTCCTGACCACGGGAGTGGTGACGATTCCCGCCATGAAAAAAGCGGGTTTCGCGCCGCATATCGCCGGGGCGATAGAAGCGTGTGCCTCGACCGCCGGCACCTTTACACCACCCATCATGGGAATTTCGGCATTCATCATGGCCTCCTTTCTGAATGTTCCCTACTCTACCGTGGCCATTGCAGCCGCCATACCCGCGTTCTTATACTATTTCGGGCTATATATTCAGATAGATGGTTACGCCGTAAAGCATGGACTCGGGGGGCAAAAAAAAGAGGATATACCGTCATTTTTGCAAACCCTGAAGACCGGCTGGATTTATCTCCCGGGAGCGGCGGTATTGATTTATTATTTGTTCTGGGAGAGGATGATCGGCGTATCTGCAATCGCCGGAAGCGCATGCATCCTGGCTTTGGCCCAAATCCCCAAAAAGTCGAGGTTTACCTGGCCGAAATTTCTTCAGTTTATGGAAAATGCCACGGGCACGTTGATCGACCTGATCGTTGTCATCGCAGGGGTGGGAATGCTGGTCGGTGTTTTTTCACTGACGGGTATCGGTGTCTCGTTCGCAAGGGAACTGATGAACTTCTCGCATGGGAACTTGACCTTGTTGCTTATCCTATCGGCGGTGGCAGGCCTCATTATGGGGATGGGGATGACTCTGCTGGCCGTTTACATCTTTCTCGCCGTGGTTCTGGCGCCTGCCCTGATCGTCGCAGGAATCCAGCCGCTGAGCGCACACATGTTTTGCCTGTATGTGGGGATGTTGTCCTACATTACGCCTCCGATCGCCATGGCTGCATTTCCGGCAGCCGTCCTGGCCAGGGCTTCAGCCATGAAAGTGGGACTCAGCGCATGCCGCTTGGCGGGGGCTGAATACCTCTTGCCCTTCCTCTTTGTGCTCGATCCCGGGTTGTTGCTCATCGGGAAGCCTTCGGCGATTTTACTCTCGTTCGTTACGACTATGTTCGGCATCTTTATTATCGGAACGTCGCTGGAGGGATACATGCAGGGCCTGGGCAAACTATGGCCCGGAACAGGAAGAGGGTCGCTCGCAGGATACAAATACTATAGTTACGCGCTAAGGGCGATCCTCGTTTGTGCCGGGGTTCTATTGGGGTTGCCCTGGTTATCCGTCAAGGCAATCGGCCTGGCAATAACGGTTGCTGTCTTGCTGCCGATGGTAGCCCGGAAGATATCGGGCAGGCTCAAGGAACCCGGAGCAGCGGCTGCCGGATAAGAAAAGCAATTTCTATCACGTATCAGTCACCATCTTATACAGAGGCATTCTCGTTCTATGCGGGATCATCCAGCGTCTGGGCGGCGCGCAGGAGATTGAGCGAATCGGTGCCGTCTCCATGCAGAAACGTGAGGAGATCGCGGATCATCTTTTCGACCGGATAGTCGCGCAGGATGCCGACCCCGCCCAGGATATCGAGCGCCCTGCCGATGACCCTAAGGGATGCCTGATCGCTGAACACCTTTCCGTAACGGGTGAAGCGGGGAGTAAACGTCGGGTCATTCTCCACCCCCCAGCAGATGCGCCACATGAACTGCTCGGCCACCTCGATATCCATCAGCATCTTGGCAAGCTGGCTCTGGATGTTCTGATGTTCGATGATGGGCTTGCCGCCCTGGATACGCTTTTTTGCGTATTCGTTGCAAAAGCGAAAGATCCCCCGCATGATGCCGGTGTTGTTGGCCGGCAGCTCGGCGCTGCCCCGGAACACGGTGGCAAACGTTTCGAACCCGCCGTTCACCGTGCCGAGAATATCATCCTTGTGCACCCGGACGTTTTCATAAAAGCTCGCCGCGGTGGGATAGAGGCGGTAGCCCAGCTTGTTGTGGACCTCACCGTGTGTGATGCCCGGCTGGTCTCCATGAACGAGAAAACAGGTGGTTCCCTTTTGAACCGGGACATTGGGGTCGGTGCGGGCGAACAGGATATATATCTTGGAGAAACCCACCAGCGAATTGAAGTGCTTGGCCCCGTTGATGACGTAGTAGTCGCCATCCTCCACCGCGGAGGTATCGAGCCCGATGCGGGGATCCGGCTGTCGGTACAGGTTGTCCGAGCCATGGTCCGGCTCCGTCATCACAACCGAACAGACACAGTCGTCATCTTCAACGAATATCTTGAACCACTTGTCCTTCTGGGCCTTGGTGCCGACCTGGTCAATGGCGGTGGTCACCTTCCAGCACTGACTCAAACATTTGATGGTTCCGATTTCGGTCTGGGCGCCCGTCCAGAGGGCGAGGGTCTTGGTGGTGATACCGGCGCCCAGCCCGCCGTATTCTCTGGGCACGGCGATGGTACGAAGCCCGAGCTTGGAGGCCTTGTTGATTAATTCCTTGGGATAGCAGTCCCTGGGGTCGGGTCGGGCATCGATTTTTGCCGCCACCGGCGCCACTTCCTGCTCCATGAAGTTTCGAATACGCTCGGCAATTTTTAGTTGTTCATCGGTAAAGGGATATTGCATGACGCCTCCTCAGTAATTATACACCTCAACCCATCAAAATGCAATCGAGGCCATCCGGGTTGGCATATTACCAGAACGGGTTTGGCAATGTCAAAAACACATACCACAAATTGCATAGGAAAGGTCGATGACTTATCGGGGCCTTTTGTTGATATTTGTGGCGCCATCTGCTAGTGTAACGACCTTTCAATCCATGCAGCGGGGGGGAAAATCTATGTTCGCAGTCATCATGGCCGGAGGGAAGGGGGCGCGGTTCTGGCCCAGGAGTCGGGAGAGGATGCCCAAGCACCTCCTCGACATTTCGAGCGAACGGACGATGATCCGCGAGACTGTCGACCGGATCAGACCGCTGGTCCCCGCCGAACGGACCCTGATCGTCACAGGGAAGAGCCATGCGGCGGAGCTGATACGCCAGCTACCCGAAATCCCTCCGGAGAATATCCTCATCGAGCCTGTCGGACGGAACACCGCCCCCTGCATCGGCCTCGCCGCGCTCCACATTCTCAGACGCGTCCCGGACGCGGTCATGCTGGTCCTCCCTTCCGACCACCGGATCGGCGATGAGTCGGCGTTTCGGAAGGTCCTCCAGGAGGCAGTCGTGGAGGTCGACCGGGGCAACCCCCTCGTCACGATCGGCATCCGGACGACCGAACGACCCGAGACAGGGTACGGCTATATCGAGAAGGGCGATCCCTTGCCGAACCGCGGGGATGCGGGAACTTCAGGCGTTCGTGCCATCCGGGAAAAACCTTCCCGCGAACAGGCCGCGGAATTCATACGCCGGGGCGACCTCTGGAACAGCGGGATGTTCGTCTGGAAGGCCTCGACGATCATGAATGCGATTGAGCGGTTTCTTCCCGATCTCCACAGGGGGCTCCTGCAGATCCGGGAGGCGCTTGGCACGGACCGGGAAGAGGGGGTCGTGGAATCAATTTACGCGGGGCTGAAATCCGTCTCCATAGATTACGGCGTGATGGAAAAGGCGAAAAATGTCCTGGTCGTACCCGGCGCCTTCGACTGGTCCGATCTGGGAAGCTGGGACGCGCTGTGGGAGGTCTCCGAAAAAGATGAAAACGGGAACGTCGTCCGGGGAGAGTTCATCGCCATCGATGCGGCCGACTCGCTGATCCAGAGTGCCGGAAAGCTCGTAGCCCTGGTGGGGGTGAAGGACCTCCTCGTCGTTGAGACGAAAGACGTCCTCCTTGTCTGCCGGCGGGGCCGGTCTCAGGATGTGCGAAAGATCGTGGAGACCCTGGAGAAGAAAGGCCCAGCATCCTATTTATAGAAAAAGGGGGATTCCTGCGCCGGCGTTTTATTCCCCGGGAGAGCCACCCCGCCCATCTCGAGTGCCTGGATGACCTTCTTTTCATCCGTCTTCCGATCATCAAAAGTGATGCTGACCGTGTTTTCCGCCGGACTCCCGAAGCGGATGATCCCGTCCATCCCCCGGAGGATAGAACTTATCCTCGCAAAGGGGCCTCAGGCGCTGCACCCGGGGCTGTTGAGTTGAATCGTCTTTTCCTCGGCAGCGACCGATGCGGCGACCACAAAGAGCAGCACGACAGCAACCGCGAAGCCGATAACCTTATTTCCGATCATTTCCCTCTTCCCTCTCTCCCGTAAAAAAATCCAAATCCCCGTGGGCATAATCACCCTGTGCGGGATGTTGTCCCTTCATAGACAAGGAGCGCAGAAAAATCCAGTTATTTTTCTGTCTCATGTAAAAGATAAGTCCAAATAACCCTTGACGAACAGGAAATTATTTGTTTCATTTCAAACGAATGGTAAGGAGTTCGCAATGCAGGATTCCTGGAAGAGCAGATGTCTTCGCGTACTATTGCTGATCTTTATTCTCTGGTCGCCGGATTGCGCCTTCGGCGCCGCCGAAACCGTCTCTCTGCCGGTGACTCTGGAATATCCGTTTATCCGGTCGGTATTGGTCAATCAACTATACAACGCGCCTGGGCAGCGGGCGATCGTCATCGACGAAGCGCAGGAAGACTGTGTCCATATCGAGCTCTGGGATCCCGAGGTGAGCCGGGAGCGTTCGATGATCAAAATCGGAAGCAACATAAAAATACGGGCAGGGGTGCCAATCCTGGGAAACTGCGTGGGGTCATTCGAGTGGGTGGGTTATATCGAGGTGTTGCAACGCCTCGTATTGGGCGAAAAAAGTTGGCAGACTCGTTTTGAAACCATCGACTCGCGCGTTTATAATGCCCGACGCAAACCTGAAGCCATCGCCGGCAGATTTTGGGACCTCATCAAGACCCATGTCCATCCCTATCTTGATCAAATGAGTATTGAACTGGCGCCCCCGCTCAAAGAGATGAGGACTATCCTGCCCCTCGTCTTTCCTCCGGCGCAGCGCCGGAGCGTTACTCTTTGGCTCGATACGCTTAAACTGGGTCCGGTGCAGGTGGAGGAGTCGGGAGTCAGAGTCAATATCCTCCTCGATGTGGAGACCATTCCCAGGAAACACGTTTCCGCCGCAGAGCTTTCTCCATCGGAAATCGAACGCTTAACACGTGCGTGGGAGACCTGGGACGCATTTTTGGTCGTTGAGATCGAAGCGTTAATCGGACAACCGATCACCGATGTCGATCGGGGGAACCTGCTGGAGATGCTATTGGAGAACCGTCATGAATTTTTCCACGCGCTCGATGATAAGACGATCGCTCCGGATCTCGTGCGGCAACAGTTCATCCGTACCTGGCAGCGGCTTGCCCAAATCCTGCGCAAACACCTGGTCAACCGGAGATCCTTCTCCTCTTTTAGCTATCTGGCCTTTTTCACCGCGTCGGATGCCTTGGTGGTTTTGGACAAGCTTGGTCCGAGCCTGGGACTGGAGATCAGTCGGGATGGTTTGATCCGGTTGGCGCGACTATTAAGCACCGACGTAGCCGATCCGACTCTGTATTACTCCTACTCGCTGGACCCCGGTCTGCGAAAATTCCTTGGTCTCGGTCCGCCGCTCGACGAATCCGGGCCGACCTCGGATGTACAGGAACTGGAACTTCTTAATGAGCCGGAAAAGAACTCCCGGAACGATGATCGCCGGTCCTGGTTCGGTCCTTTCCTTTTTACGCAGGCTTGGGCGAAAGCCCCGGACACGCTCGACCAGGTGAAGCAGTGGATCCCCCCCGCGAAAAACCCGAATCCCTACATCGGCAAGGTGCGAAACCTGCTGGATGGGGCGGCGGATACACTTCTCGCCGCTGATCCTCTTGTCGGAGATTATAACTCTTTCTTTCATATTCTGCTCTTGGCCACTGCGTGGCAGGAGAGCTGTTGGCGGCAATTCATCGTCCAGAAAGACAAGCTTCGCTACCTGATCTCCTACAACCGGAGCTCGGTGGGATTGATGCAGATCAATGAACGGGTGTGGCGCGGCATCTATAGGGTGGAAAGCCTGCGCTGGAACATCGGCTACAATGTAAAAGCGGGAACGGAAATTCTCAATCTCTATCTGCGGACTTATGCCCTAAAAGCGATAAACCCCAAGAGACCGTCCGATCTTGACACCGTTGCCCAGGTCGCCTACGCGATGTACAATGGGGGGCCCGGTCAACTGAAAAAATTCATAGAGCGAAGGAGGGCCAATGCTCTGTACAAGAGCGATCAGCTCTTTTTGGAGAAATATACCGCCGCCAAAGCGGGCAGGTTTGATCGACTGGCGCTTTGTTTTTCAGGAAATTGATCGCCTTAAGGAATGGGTTGTCTGCATCCGTTGCACTCACACAAACGAAAGTCTAAACCTAAGGAGGTTGGATTAGCCGCCCATGGACAGAAGACCGTTTCAGGATCGCCTCTCTCTCCACGCCTGGACCCTCGATACGACGCCGCTCGGCATGCTGTTGCGGATCGCCCGCGAGACGGACTGGAACGCGGTGGAACTGCGCCATATCGATTTCACGCGCGCGTTCGAGGCCGGGATGAGCAACGATGCGGTGCTTGCCCTGATACGCGGGAGCGGCATGAAGGTGTCGATTCTTGGCGTCAAGTACGGCTGGATCTTTGCCAAGGGCGAAGAGCGGCGCCGGCTGTTCGACGAATTTGCCGCGAC
>Ga0209212_1004894_pt1 | contig 16292 bp, 14 predicted proteins | sample RifGroC2_FD_183996 | JGI IMG/M metagenome (GOLD analysis project Ga0209212, IMG submission 183996) | Groundwater microbial communities from Rifle, Colorado, USA - Groundwater C2 (SPAdes) (version 2) | ecosystem: Environmental > Aquatic > Deep subsurface > Groundwater | place: Rifle, Colorado...
ACATATGTTTATTGCAATAATACTGAAAATATTCCATAGCAGTTCAAAACAAAAACAAAAAGGACTGGGGCTGTTGAAAAAGTCCTTTTTAACCGCAAAGTTATTTCGTTAAATGTTTACTTTTCTCTTAAAAATATTTTATAAAGTTCTTTGACATATTTAATCGGGAATACAAGGTTAATAAAATTGTTTTTTAAAATGGTTATAAACTGATTTTTCATAATTTTGTTTCGGAGGAACATGTGGATCCCGTACTTTGTGAAGTTATTTCACATTGGGACAAATCGTGTTCCTTCCTTTTTTTTGTCTGTTTTCTTGAGATAGGCGCTTTTATATCAAATTCCTGGTAACGACGGCTTTTATCAATGTTTGCATTTCCCTGTTGTTGTTTTTCCTGCTGCTTTTCTTTTGACCTTTCACAGTTTTGTTTGTCAATTAATGGGTTATATGTCTGTTTGTTCTTAAGCATTCCATAAATGATGCGTAATATTTTATGCATACATACTCCGATCGCAGCCATTTTTTTCATCCCATGGGATAATTTCTTCTCATAAACAGCCCTGATTAATGGATTATAAGTAATAGCACCTTTAGCAATGTTAAATAGTATTTTTCGCATGTTTTTGCTACCCTGCTTACTCATGCGTACACCTATTACTTTATCTCCACTTTGCTTAAACTTTGGATGTAATCCATAATAACAACTAAATCCCTTTACAGTAGGAAAGCGCTCAATGGTTTCTATTTCCAGTAACAGTCCAATTGCAGATATGGTATCAATACCCTTAAATGATTTTAATAGCTCAATCTCAGGACAAGTCAGGTCCCGTTCAATCAATTGCATCTGAGTTTTAATATTCTGATCAAATGATTTGATTTGCCGGGCAATTTGACTAACCAGTATTTCTGCGTTTTTATCTGTAGCGGAAGCTATACTTTGTTTCGCTTCTGCTACCAGGGTTTTTGCTCTGGCTAATGTCAGGTAAGGGATTTTTGCAAGTTTTTCAGGCCTTGCCTTCGCTAATGTCGCTGCCGTTGAACATTGGATAATTAATTCCAGTAACCAATTGGGTAAGTTGTCTTTTTTAAAACGCATCAATGTCGGATTTGCGCTATACAAAATTGTTTCCAATTGATTAATGGTCTGAACTCTTTGATGCTTTTGCATTTCAACAAAATTCCAATGACGACAAAGAGATTTCCACTGGTCATCCTGATCATAATTGATCTTTTCAGGATGATTGATCATGTATTCAGCAATACTTAAAGCACTGATAGCATCTGTCACATTCCGCTTCAATCCAGCTCTGCGGTCTAAATTAACACCCGATGGATTTACCCTGGCAACCTTGAGGTTAAAAACCTTTTGATAGCTTTTAAGGGTGCTGAACCAGTTGTTCTCATAACCACCGGTACTTTCTACAGCTGCGTAGATCTCCAACCCCGGATGCTTGCCAAAGTAACCTTCTAGCGTAGAATATAGCTTACAATGCCCAGCATAGGTGTCATCAAGCTGAAAGTTGTCTAAAACAGCCTGTTTCTTTTCGGAAAGGATTACCCAGTCGGTATATCCTTTACTGACATCACCTCCCAAATAAAGTTTCATAACGCAATAGATTTTGTTTTACAATTTCAGGTAACATCTCTCTCGTAAATACGGTTTCAAGAACCATGTTATTTCCCGATTTTTACCTGACTGACATAATAAACTTTGCGACAGGTTCAATAGACCTACAACGCAAAACATCATTGTCAGTTAAGTAAAACAATAAATCAATAACTTTATATAAATATTTCAAAGAACAAACATACGAGAACGCTAAGATGTTGCAAAGAACGCTAAGCTAAAACACATAATTTCAGCCCTTTGCGAACTTTGCGTCTTGCCTTTGCGCCCTCTGCGGTTAAGGGATTTTGCCTTTTTCAACAGCCCCGATAGTCCGAGACCCTGATATTTATTCGTATCTTTGCAATCGAAATTTTTCGTGCAGTAATCAGGGCTTGATAATAAAAGTTATAAGTTTCAGGGATGGCAAATGAGAAAGAGAAGGACGATAATTCAGACAAGGACTGGATTTCGATAATTTCAAGATATAACAGACCTGATGGTCTGAAGAGCTGGTGGCAGATAATTAATTCGCTCGGTCCATATATTATTTTATGGATACTGATGGTAAAAACCATAGATATTTCTTACTGGCTGACATTGGGTTTAGCAGTCCTGACTGCCGGTTTCATGGTGAGGATCTTTATTATATTCCACGACTGTGGGCATGGTTCTTTCTTTAAGTCACAGAAGATGAATAAGATAATAGGGATAATCATGGGATTTTTAGTATTCACACCATATCATAAATGGCATCGTGACCATAAAATACATCACCAGACTGTCGGCAATCTTGACAAAAGAGGTATAGGAGATGTAAACACCCTGACAGTTGAAGAGTACTTAAAACTATCAAAATGGGGAAAATTTTCTTACCGGTTCTACCGGAATCCCTTCTTCCTGTTCGGCATTGCTCCCATCCTTCTGTTCACAATACAGAACCGGTTCACCAAAGGATACATGTCTTTAAGGGAAAAGATGTATGTGCATCTGACTAACCTGGCACTTATAGCAGTAGTTGCTGCGACAATCATGCTTATAGGATGGAAAACTTTTCTGTTGATTCAGCTACCGGTTCTTTATATTGCCACAGTCCATGGGGTATGGCTTTTTTACGTCCAGCACCAGTACAGGGATGTATTGTGGGAAGATGAATCAGGCTGGGACTATAAAACAACTGCACTGCACGGCAGTTCGTGGTTTAAGCTTCCCCGGATACTAAACTGGTTCACCGGAAATATTGGCTTTCATCATATACATCACCTGAGCCCACGTATGCCCAATTACAACCTGAGGAAATGTCATTATGAAAATCCTATCTTTCATAATGTTAAACCATTAACATTTTTCTCAGCCTTTGAGTCATTGTTTCTCAGGGTCTATGATGCGAAAAATAAAAGAATGATCAGATTCAGTGAAATCTGACCATTCAAATAATTATTTTACAGTCTTGTCCAGCGGACGGCCCAGGTCTTCATAAAGGCTTTTCCTTCCGGCTTTGTCGCCAACAAGGATCTCGAAGGCAAACTTTGCCACCTGTTCAGCTACAGCTCTCGGAACTACCACCACTCCATCACCGTCGGCTACAACAACATCACCCGGGCATACCAGTACTCCTCCTATTACCACGGGACGATTGATCGATTCAATTTCATTCCTTCCGGGACGAATTCCCCTTCCTTTCTTCCTGAGGTATATAGGGACCTGCTGCAAACCAACTTCATCGGTATCCCTGCATCCGGCATCAGTTACCACTCCCACGGCACCGGCTTTAACCCAGCCAAGAATATTGTTTGATCCGATAGAACCAATATCCTTGTCCTCAACATCATCTATAACTACTGCAGAACCGGGTCTGAGTATCTTAAGGAATCCTTCATGCGAATAGGTTCCATACCAGTTTCCTTCCCATTGTTTGAAATTTTCACCAGTAGCAGGCAGCGCAGGTTTCTGTGTTGGTACATACCTTACCGTAACTGCAATGCCACGGAATACATGTTTAAAATCCTTCAGGTCGACCCAATCTGCATGTATTGCCTGGTCAACAAGACCTGTACCGGAAAGACCAACCATATCAAGGCCATCGGAGACATCAGCAACACGAAGATCCTTATAAAGATCCAGGATCTTCTTGTCATCAGCTTCCGGATAGGTCTTTGTCTGGATGTAATTAATTCCTTTCTCAATTGATGCTTTATCAGGCGCCTGGGCTACTGTTAACAAATTAACGGAAGCCATGAGGATCAGCAATAATAATACTTGTTTTTTCATAGTGACTATTATTAGTTAATGAATTAGTACTATAGCGGTAGTCAGTATAGTGCAATAAATATAGGAAAAAAAAACAAAAAAAGAAGGTGCCCTTCTGAGGCACCCTCCTGCGATTATTACCAGAAACCTAAAATACTACTTTTTATCATAGACCATAGACAGCTTTCTCTCACCATTTGGTGAGGTGGCTGTGGATTGTATAGTAATAGTTTTCGGATCAGTCAGTGACCATACTTCAACGGTTTTCATGTTGATAGTCTCTCCATTCATTTCGAATGTCCTTGAAGTATTGATTGTAAGCGTTTTGCCGTCAGCAGACCAGGAAGCCACTGATTTGCTGTCGCCCCGCGGAGAGGTATTTATACTCTCTTTTCCGTCAAGGGTATATTTCATTGTCGTGGTTACAGTTTCTCCATCACGGTTGGTCCTTGTTCTCTCAACACTCAAAAGATTTGCCTCCTGTGCGGCAATAAAATTACCACCACCCATTCTTGTATTATCACCTAAAGTACTTTTTGCTTCATTCAATACCCAGCTTCCTGAAAAGTTGACCTTAGCGGTTTGAGCCTCTGTAATAACCGGTATAAAGAGACAAAACACCAAAGTAAATAAGAGCGTTCTTAATAAATAAGTTCCGATAATTCCTGTTTTCATAATTATTGTTTTAATATGGATTAAACATGTTAAAGACAACTCTTATGAAGAAATTATTCCCTGATCGAAGAAATTATTTTCAATTTCTCCGGATTTTGCACCGGGATATACAATCCGGAAAGTTTTTTTGATTAACTTTTGATCAATATTTTACAACTATGGACAAATCAGATACAACCAAGACTTCCGGCAGAAGTGGCAATGGAAGTCCATCCGGAAAAGGCAGCCGCCGGACATTTATAAGGAATGCTGCCGCAGCCTCTTTAGTGCTGGCATCTCCCGACCTGATAAAATTGTCAGTTATTAGTAATGGAAAAGATAAAATCCCCGGTGAAATGCCATGGTATCGGAGAGTTACGCGCTGGGGACAGACTAATATTACAGAAAAAGATCCTCCGGGTTATGACATCCAGTGGTGGCGAAAGCACTGGCAAACCACAGGTATACAAGGTGTTATTATAAATGCCGGAGGAATTGTAGCCTATTACCCCAGCAAAATTCCTCTGCATCGCCAGGCACAATATCTTGCAGGCAGGGATCTTTTTGGTGAGCTCTGCAATGCAGCTCATGAAGATGGATTGGCAGTATTTGCCAGAATGGATTCGAACCGGGCGCATGAAGAGTTCTACAAAGCTCACCCTGGCTGGTTCGCAATTGATCCGGAGGGCAAACCATACAAAGCAGGTGAATTATTTGTTACCTGTATTAACAGTCCTTACTACAATGAACACATCCCGTCGATACTCACTGAAATATTCAATCTGTATCAGCCTGAAGGATTTACCGATAACAGCTGGAGCGGTCTCGGCCGTGATTCAATCTGTTATTGTGAGAATTGCAGGACAAGCTTTCATGCAAAGACAGGAAAAGAACTACCGGCTGTTAAGAACTGGAACGATACATCTTACCGCCTCTGGATAAAATGGAATTATGAGAGAAGAGTTGAAATATGGGATTTGAATAACCTTACAACTAAAAAGGCGGGAGGTACTGACTGTATCTGGTCAGGAATGAACAGCGGATCTGTCAGTGGTCAGGCGCGAAGCTTTCGTGATCTGAAAGAGATCTGCAAACGTGCCGATATTCTAATGCTCGATTCACAGGCAAGAAGCGATGCAGGCGGATTCCAGCAGAACGCCGATACAGGAAAACTTATCCATGGTCTTCTGGGATGGGATAAACTCATCCCTGAAAGCATGGCAATGTACCAGGCCGGGAGACCTACTTTCCGGCTGGCAGCCAAACCGGTAGCCGAAGCACGTATGTGGATGACCGAGGGAATAGCAGGAGGTATCCAGCCATGGTGGCATTATGTAAGCGCCTCTCATGAAGACCGCCGGATATATAAGACAGCAGGTTCCGTATTTGAATGGCACAAAACAAATGAAGAGTTCCTGATCAACCGGACACCTGTTGCCACTGCCGGAGTCATCTGGTCGCAGCAGAATACTGATTTCTATGGCCGAGACGAAAGTGAAATTATGACAGATCTTCCATGGAGGGGAGTCATTCAATCTCTCATAAGGGCCAGGATCCCTTATTTACCGGTGAATGCTGATCATATCGACAGGGATGCAGGGAAACTATCGCTCATAATACTGCCAAACCTTGGAGTCATGACTGATGACCAGATCGCAGCAGTAAAAAGGTTTGTAAAGGGAGGCGGAGGACTCATTGCCACTGGAGAGAGCAGTCTGTACAACGAGTGGGGCGACAGGCGCTCCGACTATGCACTTGCTGATATTTTCGGAGCACATATCACATCGAAGACTGGTTCGGAACTCAGAAAACAGGCTGCTGAAACATATCATACTTACCTTCGCCTGTCGCCTGAGATGAGATCAGATTATGACGGTCCCAAAACAAATCTGAAACCTCATGCAGGTGCCGCGAGGCACCCGGTATTGAAAGGTTTTGATGAAACAGATATTATATCGTACGGAGGATCGCTGAATCATTTAATGCCGGATGCCGGTACAGAAGTTCTTATGACCTTCATTCCTCAGTTCCCGATATATCCTCCGGAGACTGCATGGATGAGGGAGCCTGTTACAGATATCCCTGGTCTGATAATCAACGCTATCCCTGGTGGTGGGCGTAGCCTTTTTACCTGCCGATATCGACAGACAATTCGGCCGTTATAATCTTCCCGATCACGGTAGCCTTCTGGCTAACATTGTCCGCTGGGCAGCAAAAGATGATTTACCGCTTGAAGTTGAGTGCGCCGGACTGATCGATTGCAATCTATACCGGCAAAAGGAAAATCTTATACTGCATCTTGTAAATCTTACAAGCGCGGGAACCTGGCGCCAGCCTGTGGATGAGTATATTCCTGTTGGTCCGGTAAATATCAGAATAAGATTACCTGAAGAGGTTCAGGGAAAAAGACTCAGGTTTCTTGTTTCAGGAAAGGAAATGGTACTTTCTGCAGAAAAAGGATGGGCCGGCTTTACCATCAATTCAATTACCGATCATGAGGTTGTAGTAATTAATTGATATTTTATGTGGTTTTATCATTGATGGCGTAAGACTTAAGGCCTAAGGTGTGAGGTGTGACGAAAAAAGTTGACACATATTGTATTATAGCTTAAATTTGTGTTAGTTCTTTCACAACTTAAAACCAAATGTCATGAGAACCTTTATGTCAGTTTTGATAATATTTGCAGCTATTTCACTGCAGATCAGCGCTCAGCCGGTGTCAGACTACACTTACAAACTCGATAATGGCATCACGGTAAAAACTGAAAGAACCTGGAGCCAGGTATGGGTACAGCAGAAATATTCCGAAATGGCTACAGGTGACAAGACAAGTCCCATCTCGGTTAACATCAGGGTGCTTGGCTCCCTTATTTCAGGCTCAGAGTATAAACTTATGAGCGGGGGAAAAGAGGTAAAGCTGCAGGGAGTAGCTCCGGGAACCTATGACCTCAGGTTAACATTCAAACTTTCCGGAAAACCAGGAACTTTGAGTTTTATTGTTGGCAATATTTTAATAAAACCAAAGTCTAAAACTGCAGTCGATGTGACTCTGTATGACTACCAGGTGATGATTGATGATGCACCCGGATCACTTAACGGAATGGCTGCCTATGAAACCGATATCGACAGGTGCAAGACACACACCATACAGGATATTTATGAAGGTATTCCGATATTCTATGAGTCGGGCAAACACGACAAGCCGTTAAACCTTGCAAAGGTGGAGAGTAAAACCAGAGGGCAGATCAAGCCGGGAACCTATGACGTTCTCATTTCTGTTGGAATATCTACCCAGACTCATAAAGTATGGCTCGAAAATTTCATCTTGAAACCGAATACAAAATACAAAATAACCATAAATCTTAATGCCGGCGGTATTCAGTACACCGGTGGTAACAAAGAGGTAAGCGGTTTGCATTTGTACCCTGCCGGAACAGCAGCAAAACAAACAGGCAACCCTGCTCCAAACAAAAGCCTCGAAACAATCAGTTATGATAATGTTGCAATTGCGAACTGCACTTCACCGGGAGTTTATGACGTATTGATCAATTACGGAAAAGGTAAAAGATACGAATGGCGGAAGAACATAGCGATTTCAACCGGGAGCAAGTCTGACATAAAGTAGGAAGGCTGTAGAGGCTTTAGAGGGTATAGAGGCTGTAGAGGCTGTAGAGGCTAATAGATTTCATAGCTAAGAATACTTATAAAGTATTTGAGTAAATACCTACTCTACAGATAAGTTATAGTTAATTACCAAGGCAAACGGATTTTAATAGCGTAATTTAGTTCGCTTTTAATACTTTCCCCTCCTTTTGAAGGAGGGGTGGCCGCAGCACACAGATAATTAATATGTTACAATGATTGTTTGCGGCCGGGGTGGTTGATTTAATTGTATTGTTTTTTACATTGCTGACTTATGTTGTCCTTCAAAAAAACTAATAAATACTTAATGGTAATCCCCTTGGTGAATATCATAAGATGCAGGACTATGAAAAAAGTGATAACAAACTACTGCGCTTAGGATTCACTGTACTGAGATTTGAAAACAGATTCGTATTCCGGGATCCTGAATTTGAAAAGTGAGATAAGAAAGATTTTAAAAAAAATAATCGGCCGGAAAGACAGATCAACCACCCCGGCCGGGAAATGAGCTTTGTAAACATCAGATAATCAACTATCCCGGCCACCCCTCCTTGAAAAGGAGGGGAAACTTCTTCTAGTTTTTCCTGCAACAAAACTATTCTTAAGTTGACGGCTATGCCCCCAACCTCCCGCTAAGGCGGGACAGGCTCTCCCGGAGGGGAGCTCTAAGACCAATACTTCACTCCATACCCCAACACCTCACACCTCACACCTGTCGCCTGTTGCCTGTTGCCTGTTGCCTGTTGCCTGTTACCTGTTACCTGCTTTTATATTTCAGGATTGTAAAACCAGTATCTCTTTTTTTCATAAATTGCATCCCTGATTTATCAGGAGAGTATTAAACATCATTAATATGATAAAGCTTGGTTTTGTAAGTGCAGTTCTGGGAGACTTATCTCTTGATGAGGTAATAACCTTTGCCTCTGATAATGAATATTCCTGCGTTGAGCTTATGTGCTGGCCTGTAGGAAAAGCCGACCGGAGGTATGCAGGTGTGACACATATAGATACAGCATCACTTGATGATAATGAGATCTCAAGGATCAAAGCTCTTCTAAGATCAAAGAATGTATCAATATCGGGGCTGGGCTATTATCCCAATCCACTGCATCCTGATAAAGCGAGATCCGATTTTTATATCAGCCATATAATGAAGGTTATCGATGCTGCGGCCAGACTCGAAGTCGGGATTGTAAATACATTCATAGGAGCTGATCCGGCAAAGCATGATGACGATAACTTTGCAAAATTCATGGAGTTATGGCCACCGGTAATAAAATATGCTGAGAAGAATAATATTAAGATCGGCATTGAGAACTGCCCGATGCATTTTACTAAGGATGAATGGCCTGCAGGAAACAATCTCGCCCATTCACCTTATATATGGCGAAAGATGTTTGAAGCTGTTCCTTCCAAAAACTTTGGCCTCAATTTTGATCCTTCACACATGGTATGGCAGATGATGGATTATGTGAAACCTGTTTCTGAATTCAGAGAGAAGATATTCCATGTACATATCAAGGATGCAAGAATAAACTGGGATGGGATCAACGACCGTGGCATTTTCACAGCTCCCAATAACATTCATACCCCTAAATTGCCAGGTCTTGGAGATATCAACTGGGGAAAATTCTTCTCAGCTTTATATGAATCGGGATATCAGGGTTCGGCATGTGTTGAGGTAGAAGACAGGGCATTTGAAGGCCCTCTTGAGAACAGGAAAGCATCTTTAATCCAGAGTCGTAATTTCTTAAGACAATTTATAACCCATTAATTTTAAGCACATTAATTATTTATGATTATGAAAAAAAGCTTATTGTCCCTGGCAGTGATAATCATCCTTGCAGGATTTGTCGCTCCGTCAAAAAAGCAATCCCTATTCAATGGTAAAGACCTTACAGGGTGGAAAATTTACGGAACGGAAAAATGGTATGTTGAAGATGGCCTGCTGGTATGTGAAAGCGGACCGGACAAAGGCTACGGCTACCTTGCAACAGATAAATTCTATAAAGATTTTGATCTTACAGTTGAGTTTCTTCAGGAGGCTAACGGTAACAGCGGAGTTTTTTTCCGTTCAACAATTGAAGGAACAAAGATAACCGGCTGGCAATGCGAAGTAGCTCCGAAGGGACATGATACCGGTGGTATTTATGAGTCCTATGGACGCGGATGGCTCAAACAGATCGAAGATGAAAAAGAGAATATTCTCAAGGTGGACGAATGGAACAAACTAAGGATAAAGGTTGTTGGTGACAGGGTACAAACATGGCTCAACGGACAACCAATGGTTGATTTTAGTGATGAAAAAATAGGAAAAGCCGATGGTTCCATTGCCCTTCAGATTCACGATGGCGGCGGCATCAAGGTCAGATGGCGCAAATTGGTTGTAGAGGAACTTTAGAGGTTATAGAATTCGTACCTGATAGTCCAGGTAAACTCCTGTCCGGGTTCCGCTTTAATCATTATATATGGTTCGGGGCAGGGTGTTGTCCAGCATGACCAGAATACCTGTTTAAGTAAAGGCCGGTCGCAGGTTATATGAACTCCTGCACCGGCTTTCTTATTTTCAATCCGGATATCATAATCTGAAGCATCAGGGCCGAATCCCTCAAATCCACCGCAGAATACGGTCTCTCCCTGTTTGAACTCCCTGAGGAATATGATCTTTTTGCCATCCACATCGGCAAGTGTTCCAAAACCGTTGCCCTCTCCTTTCAGGTTCCAGGGAAACTTTACTGTATAATCCGGTCCTACTTTCTGATTGTCAATAACAAAGAAGTTATGGTTGTATACAGGAGTTTCAATGGTCTTCCTGCCCGTATTCTTCAGTGTGTGAATCAGTTCCATCTCAGGTTTCCCGGGAACAAGTCTGACTGTCTTATGATAAACATAAGCATACTCTTTATCTGTAAGTTCATGTGTGAACTCAACCTGGTCAGATTTCTTCTTTACTGTCCATTTGCCATGGTTAACAACCGGGTATAACCTGGCGAAAGTATATGCCTTATCATCAGGTTTTGTCAATACCCCTACACCTATCTTGATAAATGTCTCACCCGGCTTAGCTTCCATATAGTCAAGCGCAGTGAACTCCTCAACAGGGCCCATTATAGCGTCATGAATTTCTGGGTCGTACTTATCGAACCATTGTCCGAAGTACTCATGACCGTTAACCTTCAGGCTGGGTATGTTACCGGCCCAGTCGAACCTGGTCCCGCGATAGTATCCCTTATCCTTATCGGGAAGATAGATTTTAGCTTTAATGATTTTGTTTGTTATCTCAGCTTCGGGAAATTTTGATGGTGGCATAGCTGCAATTGTTAGTACGGATAAAAAAATCAGAAAACTTTTCATATTCTAAGAGTTGGTTGCTGGTTTCTTGGTGCTGGTTGCTGGTTGCTTGGTGCTTGGTGCTGGTTGCTGGTTACTGGTTGCTTGGTGCTGGGTTAAATGGTTCCCCTCCCGGGAGAGCCTGTCCCGCGAAGCTTTAGCAGAGCGGGAGGTTAGGGGTGGGTTATCAGGTTTCTGGTTCCAGGTTAGTTTTACCGATTACTGATTACCCTTTCTCTTTGAACTGACATTCTTAACAAGAGTATCTGGTATAGAAAAGAGCTCAATGCCATTCCCTGTTCCAAGATTTGCAGAGTATTGTTTCAGCATCGGATTGTTCCAGTGCTCATGTACACCAAGGCTTGGTATAGGAGTACCACTACCATCAGGATCATACTTTATTCCTTCAGGCCAGTTCTTCGAATCGGCTGCCTGGTGAAGATAATCATCCACTCCTCTGATGTTGGGATTCTTTTCAGCCCTGTTATTCATTGGATCATGAGCATTGATGCCGTTCCATTCGGACCTCAGGAAGTCGAAGCAGACTGATTCAAGAGCAACCTGGTCGAGTGAAACAAACAGTGAGTTACACCAGTCATTATTGAAGGGAGGCATGAAATATCTGACAGGAACCCTGGTTTCAATTGAACCACCTCCGAAAAGTCCGTCAACAACATATAACAGGGTATTACGGCCAAGATACTTACTACCCATCATGTCAACCCTTACTCTGTATTTGTGGTATCCGCCATTCGATCCGGCAGCTCCCCTGGGTGTTATCAGGTAATTATGAAGGTGTCCTGCAGTCGGTCTGCCCTGTGATCCGAAATGATTCTTTGCTGTCAGAGATATTCCTGCAGCAATATGAGGTTTAAGGTTGGCTACATTGATAAGGTAGTCTGCCTCCACAATAACATCATAAAGAGGATCCTTCTGAACCTTATTTGAATAGATAAGATAATCCTTCTCGGTAGGTTTTGTCATCGTCCTGTTATGATGAGTGGCAAATTTATCCAGGTAGGCTACTTTTGGGAATTCAGCAAACCATACCTCAAAATTATGCCCGTAGATATCGGTCATCGGATCGCCAACCGAGATATCTTCCTGGGCAATTCCGCATTCATTAACAAGCTCACGAAGGATTTCAAGTACAAAATATGGTCCTGTTTCACATGTTCCATAACATGCGGCCTGCCTCAAAGGAGTAGGTTCAAAGGTTTCCGGATAGTTGTATCCTTTTTCCTTATCCTCATCGGTAAGCAGCCAGCGTGAAGTACCCTGGTTGATCTTGATGAAGATTTTCTCTCCTTTTTTGTAGCCGTCCTTCTTCTGGTATTTTTTGTTATTGAGGTTTTTGAATAATGCATCCCAGGATGCTTTTACTGATTTTTCGCCGGTAAGCTCCATTAATGACGCTCTGAACATTTTCTTAACAACTTCGCTGTTTGTATTTTCAGTCTTGAAGAAGTAATCTTTTGATTCAAATGTATTGAGACAGTTCTCATTTGTAGCCTGCGGATCCCACGCCCACACAACTCTTCCCGGTTTTATTCCTGTTGGTGTCCCGAAAGGCTGATTTGGTGCGTCTTCCGGACCCGAATAATCTGTATCCGCAGCCTGCAGGAAGTGAACACTGCTTGTAACTGATATTAACATGAATCCCAGCATGAGAAAGAACAGAGCTCCTGTCAGAAAGTATCTTCCGTTCATCAGGCTCGTTCTTGCTTTTCGGAAAGCAAGCGCTACCCCTCCTATTGAAAGAATGTAAATAACAAATCCAGACATAAGCGGAGCTGCTACTTTCATGCAAGGATATGAAGCCCTTGAAGGTTTTGGAATAACCCGTAAAAGAAACCATAATGTTGATACTATGCCTATCAGGAGTAATAATAGTCTGGGGGGTAACTTATGTTCCTCCAACCAGCTCCTTATTTTCCCCGGTTTTATATTCATTACAGAATTATATTTAAAATAATTCATAAATATAGAGAAAATGTGTGAAAAGAATCTGAGATCAGGGCTTGCTGAGTTAAATTGTGTTAAAAATCATTAAATTACATCAGGATTCAAAAATAGGTCATAAAATCATGCTTTGATAATAACGAATTTGTAAATTTGAGTAAAACAGATCATTTCACAATAAATCAACATTCGTATTTCATAAATAATCTAATCCGGAAAAATATGGGAAAGTCAGAAAAAATCAACCGTCGGAAATTCCTGGGATCAGCTGCAGCTGCTTCTCTCGCCTTTACAGTGGTACCAAGAGCAGTGCTTGGTGGTCCAGGTTATATTGCACCCGGTGACAAACTTACCTTAGGATACATAGGCTGCGGTACTCAGGGATTGAGAGAGATGGTACCCCTGCTTGAAAATCCTGCAGTACAGATAGTTGCTGTCGCAGATCCTAATAAAATGACAACCGACTATGTGGACTGGTCCCCGAACGGAATACGCGACAGTATCAGAAAAGTTCTTGGTGATAATACATGGGGAGAATCCTATAAGGGAATACCCGGAGGCAGGGACATAGGACAGGAGCTGGTTCAGAAATACTATGCCAAAGCAAAAGGGTCAGGCACTTATAAATGCACTTCATACGAAGACTACAGGGAACTGCTTGAAAAGGAGAAGGATATCAATGCTATCAAGATCATGACCCCCGATCATCTTCACGCTTCAGTCGCAATAGCTTCCATGAAGAAGGGCAAACATGTAGTTACGCATAAGCCTATTGCCAACAGGATGTATGAGGCAAGGCTTACTATTGAGACAGCAAAGAAATCAGGTCTGAGCACACACCTGCTGGCATGGAGCAAAAGACCCGGATATGATGTAATAAAGAAATGGATAAGCGAAGGTGCCATAGGTAATCTTAAGGAAATTCATAACTGGTCCAACAGGCCTGTATGGCCTCAGTGGCAATCAAATCCGACAGAGACTGTTCCTGTACCGAAAGATTTCAACTGGGCATTATGGCTCGGACCTGTCCCCGATCGTCCTTACCATCCAAATTATACCCATAATGTATTCCGGGGATGGTATGACTTCGGAGCCGGAAGTATAGCTGATATGGGCCATTACAGCCTCTTTCCGATGTTCCTTACTCTTGGTATTAATACTCCGGCTGTAAGCGCCGAGTCATATGCCACAACTACCCGTACAATAGTAAATAATGTTTCAACCGAGGTGAAAAATGATGTGGCATTTCCATTGTCATGTGTTGTAAGATTTAAATTTAAAGCACAGACTTCGCTGCCGGCTTTTGATCTGATCTGGTGGGATGGCGGAATAAGGCCTGTTAATCCAGAAGAATGGGAAAAGGCAGGTAAGGAACTGGAAAGAGAAGGAATGATGTTCGTTGGAGATAAAGGAAAGATAATGGCAGGTTTCAGGGGCGAGGATCCTGTACTCTTAGCTGGCGGAAAAGTAACACCGGCAGAGAAAGAACCACAGGAACGACGAAACTCAAACGAAGTGTGGATCGACTCTTTCAAAAACAATACACAATCGCCCGGCAGCTTTATCTATGCCGGACCGGTTACTGAGACAATTCTTCTCGGTGCTGTTTCACTCAGATCAGGTAAGAAGGTTGAATATGATGCTTCGGCAATGAAAATAACCAACCTGCCTGATGCAAACAAATACCTCATAAGAGAGTACCGTAAAGGATGGGAGTTATAGACAGCTGATTAAAAATTAAATAACCCATATTTAACTATTTATTTATGAGCAACATAACGAGACGAAGTTTTATTGAAAAGTCCGCGGTGCTTGGAGCTGCAGGCGCTGTAGCTCCATCACTCATTGGTTCCGGTCTGTATGCAAGTACTCCGCGTCAGACAAAGGATGATATTTCTCTTGCACAATGGGCCCTTGTGGACGAAGTTAAGGCCGGAAAGTGGAAAACCCTTGATTTTGCCAAAGTGGCTAAAAACGATTTTGGCCTGAACGGCATTGAGTTCGTAAATACCCTGTTTGAGGTTACCACAGAGGGATACCTTAAAAAGCTTAAGAAGAGCGCTGAAGACAATGGTGTAACGATGGTACTCATAATGGTCGATGATGAAGGTGACGGATGCGGCGCCACCATGCAGGAACGCCGCCAGTTCGACATCAACCACAGAAAATGGATCGATGCTGCACACTACCTCGGATGCAGTTCAATAAGGACCAATTGCAGGGGACCTGAGAATGTAAACAAAACAGAGGCTCTGAAATGGGCGACCGAGAGTTACCACATGCTCCTCGAGTATGCTGTTCCGGCTAAGATCAGTGTACTTATCGAAAACCACGGAGGTGTTTCAAATGACGCAGACTGGATGGTGTCACTTTTCAAAGAGGTTGATAACCTGTATTTCGGAGCATACCCCGACTGGCGCCGTCCGGCAGATAATTTCGACAATGTTGATTATCTTACTAAAATGCTCCCTTACTCAGGCGGAATGTCATACCGCAACCAGCCAACCGAGGAGCTTACAGCAAAAATGATAAAGCTTGCAAAAGATTCAGGGTACCGCGGATGGTATGGTATTGAATCGAGCGGGCGGGAGGAGATAAAGAAGGGGATCGGACTACTGAAGAAGTATCTGTTTTAGAAAGGCGGAAGGCTGAAGGGATAAAAGAAGGCGAGAGGAATCAGTAACACCTGATCCTTTCGCCTTTTTGCTTTTTGCTTTTTCCTCCTGTTTTGTGCGAAAGACACCCAAAATTAAGATAGAAAGACAAACCCAATTTAAGAACTTCCCATTACTGACATAAATAAATTTACAAAGGATTCTTAAATAATCCTGTATGTGATAATTCCTTC
>Ga0209212_1004895_pt1 | contig 16290 bp, 21 predicted proteins | sample RifGroC2_FD_183996 | JGI IMG/M metagenome (GOLD analysis project Ga0209212, IMG submission 183996) | Groundwater microbial communities from Rifle, Colorado, USA - Groundwater C2 (SPAdes) (version 2) | ecosystem: Environmental > Aquatic > Deep subsurface > Groundwater | place: Rifle, Colorado...
TTCCGTAAGAGGCGGGGTTCTTCTTTTAACGGCGGGCCTTACCGACCACTCAGACCGCGGAACTTTTTCCCAGGAATTCGGCGACTTTGCGCACCTGGTCCAGGACCAATTCAGCGTCAAAAGGCTTCGTTATATACGAAAACACACCTATGGCCATGGCTTTGGAGACCGTCTTAACTGATTCGTCACCGGTCAGCATTATCACCAGCGGCTTGCGCGGCATGGCCGTAAGCTTCTCAAGCACTTCTATACCGTTCATGACCGGCATTGCTATATCCAGCAGTATAAGGTCCGGTTTCCAGGAAACCGCGCTGTCCAGCGCGGATTTGCCGTCGCGCGCTACCAGCACCTTATAATCCTTCAGCAGCCTGGAAAGGGCCTCAGTGATCTGTTCGTCATCGTCAGCAATAAGTATTTTAATAGCCATATGTTCTTCCTGCCAGGACATACTGATTATACATTTTCAGGAAAAGCCGGCCTAATCAGGATAATACGGCTGATTAAGCCTGTAGATATACCAGCCGTCCGGCACCAGGTCGTACACGGTCTTGCCCTCCGCGCGGATAAGGTCGTGCACCGGGCGGTAAACATCCGTATCGGCGGGGCCGAAGCCGGTGATATCGGCCAGCGCGCCAAGCGCGCCGCGCCCTTCCTTAGTATCAGCCAGCTTCAGGAAAGCCGAGACCAGGGCCGCCGACTTTTCGGGGCGCAAGCTGCGCCTTATTATCAGCGGCTCATTGGGCACCTTGCCCGTAACCGCCAGCACCTTCAGGCCGGGCTGCCGGGCGGCCTGCCGGGCATAAGTTGCGGCCGCGTAAACCTCTCCCCTAACGAGCTTTTGAAGATTGGCCTCATGGCTCGGCGAGAAATCAGCGTTCACCTCCACGCCGGCCTTCTTGAGGTAAATGGAAGGCAGGGTAAAACCGCTGACCGAATAGGGGCCGGTAAAGCCGACCTTTTTTCCGGCCAGGTCGGCCACGCTTTTCGCTCCCCCCGCGGCTTTGGTCAGAATAACGCCGTCGTAAGCGTCGAGCCCGTCCCCGCGCAGCGCCTGCAGGGCCGGCCTGACACCGTATTCCTCCCTGGCCACCAGGTATTCCTCCAGCGTGACCAGCCCCGCGTCCGCCTGATTGGCGTCGAATTTCTTTATAGCGTCGGCCGGTGTGAGCGCTACTTCGATATTTACGGACATACCGGTGGCGGCTTCGAGATATTTCTTCAGAAAGATTAAAGCACCCGACGAGGACGCAGGCGCGTGGGCGGGCGACAGGACCACCACCAGCGGTTCTTCCGGCGTTCCTATCTTCGCCTCGTTCCTGCGCGCGCAGCCGCCCGTCAGCACGGCCGTACAGAGCCCGGCCGCCAGCAGCCAATTAATGGATCCGTTCTTCATAAGTCCCCTCCCCCTCCCGCTAATCTCCCCCCATTTGACAATATCTGCGCGCCGGTTTCAAGAGGCCGTTTGCCCGCCGCATGAAGCAGGCCCGAACCAGCGGCGCGTGCCGTTGCAGAACTTCACTACGCTCAGCATCACCGGCACCTCCACCAGCACCCCCACCACCGTGGCCAGGGCGGCCCCGGACTCCGGGCCGAACAGGGCAATGGCGGTGGCCACGGCCAGCTCGAAGAAGTTGCTGGCCCCTATCAGCGCCCCGGGAGCGGCCACGCAATACTCCACCTTGAACTTTTTCATCAGGAAGTAGGCCAGCCCTGAGTTGAAATAAACCTGTATAAGGAGCGGGACGGCGATGAGCACCACATGGAAGAAGCGGGAGGTGATGTTCTCGGACTGGAAGGCGAAGATGCATACAAGGGTAAGCAGCAGCGCTATCATGCTGACCGGGTGGAATTTCTCCAGGAAGACTCCTTCGAACCACTCCTTCCCGCGGGTTTTTACCAGCGTGGCACGGGTGAGAACGCCGGCGGTAAGCGGCACGACTATAAAGATAAAGACAGCCCAAAGCAGCACGCCGAAAGGCACCACCAGGGTGGATGCTCCGCTGACAAGGAATTTCACTATCGGCGCGAAGAGGACCAGCATGATCAGGTCGTTTACCGCCACCTGCACCAGCGTATAAGCCGGGTCCCCGTCGGTAAGGTAACTCCACACGAAGACCATGGCCGTGCAGGGCGCGGCGGCAAGTATTATAGTCCCGGCGATGTACTGGTCGGCCAGTTCCGGCCCTATCCAAGGCAGGAAAAGGTGCCTGAAGAAAACGTAGCCTATCAAAGCCATCGAAAAGGGCTTCACCAGCCAGTTGACGAACAGCGTCACAAAAAGGCCTTTCGGTTTCTTCCGCACGTCCATTACCGAGGTAAAATCCACCTTTAACATCATCGGGTAGATCATCAGCCACAGCAATATGGCTATGGGGATATTTATCTGCGACCCGGCGCCGAACTCCATACCGCGCAGCGCCTCAACGGCCTGCGGCAGCATTTTACCGATCACAATGCCCACGGCCATGCAGACCGCCACCCACAGGGTAAGGTATTTTTCGAATACGTTCATTTGATCATACCTGAAACAAAATCCCGTATTTCGTCGCGCACGCGGCGGTAGTGCGCCAGCGCCTCTTCCTCGGTTTTCGCCTCTTTGGCGAGGAAAGGCGGGTCCTCGAAACTTTTATGCAGCTTCTCCGCCTTGCCGAACCAGACGGGACAACTCTCCCGCGCCTTGTCGCAGACCGTTACTACCAGGTCGAAAGCGATATCCTTGAATTCGGAAGCGTGCTTGGACCTGTGGCTCGAAATATCCACCCCGGCCTCGGCCATCACCTTTATAGCGCGCGGGTCTACCGTGCCGGGATTGGTGCCGGCGGAGCACACCTCGGCGCGGCCTGCCAGCAGCTTTTTCCCCCACCCCTCGGCCATTTGGCTGCGGCAGGAATTGCCAGTGCAAAGGAATAAGATCTTCTTCATGTTAATGACAGCCACAGCCGCCGTCGCCGCAACTGTCGCCGCAGCCGTGGCTGGGCAGGCCTTTAAGAATTATGCCGCCCGCGGCGTCGCAGTCGATAATGGCTTTCTCAAGCTGCGGCGCGGCGGTTTTGTGCACGTACAGCTTAAAATCTTTCTTTACTATTTCAGCGTCGTCCTTGTCCGGCTGGGGCGCCAGGTCCATGGCCAGCGAGGGGCCGCAGCAGCCTTCGGTCGTAAAAATGCGCAGGCAGGAGCCTTTCCCCTCTTCCTTTATTACTTTCTTAAGCGTCTCTATCGCCGCGTCGGTGATTTCCATATTATGCTCCTTTGGTCTCTGTTTTTAAAAGCTGTACCGCTTAACACTTGCAGCCGATAACGCAGACGCCGCCCTCGCGCCGGGCCAGCCGTTTTTCAAGGCGGGCGATATCCCTGGCCACGGGCGAACAGCACGGGGCGGGTCTTACCAGCCCCAGCAGATGCCTAGCCAGGTGGCCGCGCTTATCCGCCAGCGCGTACATGGCCCAGCGCCCCCTCTTCTCCTTACATATTATACCGGCGGCGCAAAGCGCGCCCAGCGCGCGGGAAACATTGTACTGGCTCTCCGCCAGCGCGTCCACGATCTCGCAGACGCACAGTTCGCGCCCGGCGTAGGCCAGCAACGTCGCGGCCCGCAGGCGCCTGGGGTCGCCCAGCGCTTTAAAGGCTTTAAGGCAAGTTTTAAAATCGAACCGTTCGTTCTTCATAGCTGGTGCCATGTCGGCCAACATATGCTATTATATGCATATGTCAGCGCGCTGTCAAGCGGCTGCTCCGCCGCGCCGGCGCCTTAAGGCACGCCACCTATGTCACAAAACGTCCAGAAGATAATTATGCTGCCTGGGAGAAAAAGCGCTCAGCCCGCGCCCCCGGAGCGGATCTCCTCCGAGTACACGGCCACCGACCGGCTTGCCGCCTGGAAAGCCCGCTGGGGCATCGCCCGTATGTCCTACCGGGTAAAGCCGGGGCTCTACGCCCTGGGCTCGCCGTCGGCCTCTTCCCCTGTTTTCGCAGGCGCCAATTACACTTTAAGCTTTAACGCGCTCAGGACTAATCTAAAAGGCCTTAGCGCCTGGCTGCTGGTCCTGGACACCAAAGGGATCAACGTCTGGTGCGCGGCGGGAAAAGGCACCTTCGGCACCATGGAACTTACGCGTTCTATCCGCCAGACTGGGCTTGAGCAGCTGGTCAGCCATAAAACCATTATTCTCCCCCAGCTGGGGGCCCCGGGCGTCAGCGCCCACCAGGTAAAAGCTTACACCGGCTTCTCGGTCAGCTACGGCCCGGTGCGGGCAAAAGATCTTCAGGAGTTCCTGCGCCTGGGCGGCAAGGCCACCCCAGAAATGAGAAAGGTGCGTTTCAACTTTACCGACCGGATAATCCTGGCTCCGGTACAGTTGGTCTATTACGCTAAATATCTGCTCCCGGCGGCCCTCCTGCTGTACCTGGCCGGGTTAAAGAATGACGCGGCGCTGACCGTGGGAGCCCTGCTCGCCGGCAGCGTAATAGTGCCCGCTCTGCTGCCCTGGCTGCCCGGCAGGAGCTTCGCGGTAAAAGGCGCCGCAGCGGGACTGGCGGCGGTAGCGGCGCTTTCCCCCCTGCTGCCCTTTGGCCCGTACCAGCTCGCCGCGCGCGCGCTGGTCTACGCGGCAGCGGCTTCATTCATAGGTCTTGATTTTACAGGAGCTTCCACCTATACCTCCTTGTCCGGCGTGAAAAAAGAAATGCGGCTGGCTACGCCGGCGCAGGCGCTGGCTTTCCTGGCCGGGCTTGTACTGCTTGGCGCAAGGAGATTTTTATGATCTTGAAATATTTGCGCGGGGTGGCCACGCTGAAATTGGACTCAGCCAAATGCATAGGCTGCGGCCTGTGCTTAAATGTCTGCCCGCATGCCGTCTTCAAACTGGAGAGCCGCAAGGCGGCTATCACCGACGCCGACCTCTGCATGGAATGCGGCGCCTGCGCCCTTAACTGCCCTACAGCGGCCATTTCCGTTAAGAAAGGCGTAGGCTGCGCGCAGGCCGTGCGGATGGGCTTTCTTAAAGGCACCGAGCCGGATTGCGGCTGCGGCGACGACTCTTCCTGCTGTTGACAGACGCCTAGATCAATCCGAAAATATCCCTGAGCCCGAGATAGACGCCGGCGGCTATGAACACCCAGCCGGTGGCGGGCTTGGCGTATTTTTCGAACTTGCCGGCCAGGCCGGTTATGGCGGAGATCTTCTTCAGGCCGAAGTCCAGCGCTACCGCAAGGCCGATCACCGGCAGGGCCGTCCCCAGCCCGTACAGCAGCGGCAGCGAGAACGGCGCGGCGTTGGCCGCCGCCAGCGGGATGATAACGCCGAAGTAAAGCGCGGCAGATATTGGGCAGAAGGCCAGCGCGAACAGCGCCCCCATCAGCAGCGAGGATAAAGCCCCGGCTTTAGCCTTGAATTTGGAGAGGTCGAAGAAATTGAATCCCTCAAAACCCCGGCCGAACATGTCCAGCATGTACATGCCGGCCAGCACTAGGATAGGCGACAGCGCCTGCCCGCCGTACTTCTGCATGAAGAAAGAAAAAGACGGCGCAGAAAGTAAACTCTTTACCAGCAGGAAGCCGATGATGACATACGCCAGCGCCCGGCCCAGGGCGTAAAGCAGGCCGTGGCCCAGCACCGCCAGTTTATGCGAACCGGAATGTTAGAAGATATAGGTCAGCGCCGCTATATTGGTGGCCAGCGGGCAGGGGCTCACCGAAGTGATCACCCCCGTCCACAAGGCCGTCAGCGCCGCCGCCCAGAGTTCAGCGCTCATTTAGCGTCAAGCAGTTTATGGGTTTCATCGGCGACATAAGCCATAAAAGCCTCTTTATCGCCGAGCAGCTGCCAGACCTTGTCCAGCTTGCCCCATTTAAGCGGCTTCTCCCCGGCGAACTTCTGCACCACGACCGACTTGGAATTAAGCCAGTAATCCTGCACAAAGTGCTTGTTGGCCTCATCATCCACGTTCACGCCTTTGAACTCCACTTTCCAGTCCTTGTAGCCGGCGGCAAGCTTGGTGGCTACGGCCTCGCGGGTATAGGCTTCTATGGTCTTGCAGGAGGAACAGCGCGTATTGGTATAGAAGTAGTAAACCACGGCTGTCTTTGCCTCGATCGCGGCTTTGGCCGCAGGCTTTACCGCCTTGGCCGGGGTCTTCGCCTCTGCCTTAACAACTGGCTGGGCGGCCTCTGTCGCAGCCGCCGCCTCAACAGGCGCGGCCTGTGTCTTATCGCCGGAACAGCAAGGGAGGTTTTTATAGACAACCGCACCCACGCTGACGGCCACGAAGGCTATGAGCACATATTTCAACGCTTTCCCGGCGCCTTTAGGCGCGGCCTTTTCAGATGAGTTGTTTTGCATGTTTGAAGACCTTTGTTATATTCCGTTCCGTAACGGGAGTTTTGCCTTTTTCAAAGCCGCAGTCCGTCACTTTCAGGTGCTTGAACTTTTTTACTCCGTGGGTCTCAAGCGTTTTTTTGGCGCAGCCCACCGGGCAGCCGTCTATGGCTATCACCAGGTCCGCCCCGTTGGCCGAAGCTATAAAGCCGCTGATATTGCCGCCAACCCCGGCCAGGCAGCTCATTTTTACGCAGGTCTCTTTTGAAAGCAGCCGGGCCGCCCTGTCGGCCAGCTCGCCGACATCAGCGGACCCCGAACAAGGAAACACCATCATGGTCTTGCCGCCGCAAGCGCATTGTTCGGCCATATTACTTTGCCTCCGAGATTATTTTCTTCAGTTCTTCCATGGCCGGGATCTTCGCGGCGAATTTCACCTCGTCGTTTATAGCCAGGGCCGGCGTCATCATCACTCCCATGTCCGTTATCCTGTTGATGTCGTTTATCTTTTCCATCTCGTACTCTATGCCGAGCTCCTTGGCCGCCGCTTCCGCGGCCGCGTAAAGTTTATTGCATTTGGGACAGCCCATGCCGAGTATCTGTATTTTCTTTTTCATTTTGGTCTCCTTTGCAAAGCCGTGATTATTTTACTTTCTTTTCCATTATCAAAGTGAATGCCGCCGGCATGAAGTAGAAAGTAAGATACATCGAGAACAGCAGTCCGCCGATGACCGCTATGGCCATGGGCTTCAGCAGTTCCGTGCCCTCGCCTATGCCCAGCGCCAGCGGCACAAGGCCCATAATGCCCACGAACGCGGTCATCAATATCGGCCGCATCCTGAGCGTGGCCCCTTCCAGCACCGCTTTTTCAAGCGGCAGGCCTTTCTCCATCAGTTCCTGAATAAAAGTAAGCAGCACCACGCCGTGCACTATCTCTATGCCCGCCAGCACCAGCACGCCTATTATTACCGTCACGCCCAGCGAGGAGCCTGTGAGCAGCAGCGCCAGGCTTATACCGATGAGCGAAAGCGGTATGCGCGCCAGGATCAATGCGGGCCACACGAACGATTCGAACTGGATGGCCAATATGACATAGGCGAAGAACAGCGCCAGCAGCAATACCGAGGCCAGCGCTTTAAAGTTATCCTTCATCATCTTGGCCTGCCCGCCGGCTTTAACGTAAACCCCGGGCGGGAAAGTCATGGCGCCGACTTTTTTATACACCAGGTCCGTGGTCTTGCCCACGTCTTCGCCCACCACCGAGGCCGTCACCTTTATCAGGCGCATCTGGTCTTTGCGCTGTATCTCCACGGGGCCAATACTGTAAACCAGTTTCCCCAGGTCCCGCAGGTACACCGGCAGGTTGCGCGGCGACAGCACCGGCATATTGGCTATATCCTCTTTGCCGCCTATAGCCGCCTCGTCCACCACCAGGCGTATAGGGTAATAATAGCCGCCGTCCTTGTAACTGGTGGTTATCTTCCCGTCCACGTAGGTTTTTATAAGGTCAGCCGCCTGCGCGGCGCTGAAACCCAGGTCTGCCGCCTTGGCCCTGTTCAAGATGAGCTGATATTCGGGCTTGCTCACGTCTATGGAAACGTCCAGCGCGGTAAGGCCTTTTACATCCTTTATCTCGCCCAGCGTCTTCGAGGCCAGCCCATAAAGGTCGTTTATGTCCATGGTTTTGGGGGCGTAAAGTTCCACCTCCACGTCATAGTCGCCGGTCTGCACTATGCCTTTCATCTTGGTATGGAAGACTTTTATCTTGGCGCCCGGGTACTGCGCGCTTTTCTGTATTTCCTCGCCGTATTTTTCCAGGTAATCGTCGGTGCCGATATTGCGCTCGCCCTTGGGGACCAGCTGTATATCAACCTCGCCTTCGTTGGCTATTTCATAAGTGACCAGGCCCCAGATGCGCCCGCCGGCGAGCGTAAACCAGGTATCCATGAAAGGCAGGGTTTTCACTTTCTTCTCTATATTAGAAAGCGCTTTTTCCGTTTCCTGCATGGAGCTGCCGCTGGGCATTTTAACCTTTACGGTTATCTGCCCGTCGTCGGCTTTGGGCAGGAACTCGCGCCCCACTTTTGTGAAGGAGAAAAGCCCCAGCGCAAAAAGCAGCGCGGTCAGCCAGATTACGCCTTTTCTTCTTTGCAGCGCCCGGACCAGCGTGCGGCGGTATTTTTCTTTAAGGCTATCCAGCAGTTCCTCGCCGAAAGGCTTTTTTGTCCCGGCGTGGAACTCTTCGTGCAGCAGTTTGGCCAGCAGCGGCGTTACGGTTATGGAAACCAGCATGGACGACGCTATGGCTATGGCGACTATCACTATCAGTTCGTGGAACAGCATGCTGGCCAGCCCCGGCACCAGCAGGAAAGGCAGGAAGATCGCCACAAAGGTCAGAACGGCGAAGAACAGCGCGCGGGAGACTTCGTTGGAAGCCAGGGCGATGAGCGCCTCCGGCACCGAGCGCGCAGCGCCGGCCGCCGCCTCGTCTTCCTGGTGGCGGGTTATGTTTTCCAGTACGATCACCGATTGGTCCAATATAACGGTTATAGCCAGTATCAGGCCCCCCAGGGAGAACATGTTGAAAGAAAAGTGCAGCAGCTTCATGCTGAAGAAAGTTATCAGCATGGAAACCGGCATAGACAGCGCTATAACCATAGTGCGCCGCCAGGTGCCCAGGAAGAACCACGTCACCAGCACCACCAGCAGCATGGCTATAAGCGCGGCGTCCCGCACGCCTTTATTAGCGGCCCTTATATAGGAGCCCTGCGTGTAGATCTGTTCGATTTTAATGCCGGCCGGCAGCAGGGGCTGTATTTCCTTTATCCTAAGTTTTATAGCCGCGTCCACGTCCAGGGTATTGGCGGCTACCTGCTTGAAGATAGAAAGCTTTACCCCCTCCTTCGAGTTGAGCTTGGTCTTAACACGCTGTATATCCCCGGTATCTTTAACCAACGCCACGTCTTTAACATAAACGGTCTTGCCGTATTTATCGGTAGAAACCACCGTGTTCTTTATTTCCTCAACATCCGCGAACTCAGCCTTGGTGCGCACCAGGAATTCCTTACGCCCCGTGGTCACGCGCCCGCCGGAAAGTTCTATGTTTTCATCTTTAAGGCGGCGCGCCAGCAGGTCCGCGTTAACGCCCTTGGCCTGCATTTTAAAAGGATCGGCCAGCACCCGGATCTCACGCTTCATGCCGCCGCTTACGTCGGTACCGGCGGTGCCCGGCACGGACACAAAAAGCAGGTTCAGGTAATTTTCCACCCAGGTGCGCAGCTTTACCACGTCCCAACCGTCGGAAGTGACAAGCAGGTCCATCACCGGCAACTGCGAAGGGTCAGCCTTTATTATCACCGGCTCGTCGGCGATAATAAAGGCGTTCTTGCGCACAATGCCCATCTTGGCCACCACGTCCTGGTAGGCCACATCCCTGTCCGCGTTATAATCGAAATAGATCAGCAGTTCGTAAAAACCGTCCATGCAGGTGGTGGCGATATAGTCCAGGTTGTCCACCGTGGAAACTTTCTGCTCCACCACATCGGCTATCTGGTTCTCAATATCCGAAGGCGTGGCGCCGCGCCAACTGATGTTGACCTTGACCAGCGGGTAGACTATGGTGGGCAGCAGATTCACCGGCAGGGTAAACAGCGCTATAATGCCCAACACATAGACCGACAGCATCAGCACAATGACCGCAACCGGTCTTTTAAGGGAAAGCTCCGTTATTTTCATTTGCTTTTGCCTTCCGGTTTCTTGTCTGCGCCGGCTATCTTGACCTGCGCCCCGTCTTTAAGGTTTTCCTGCCCGGCAACCGCTACTTCCTGACCGAACTTCAGGCCTTTTGTTATCTCTATTTTCTCGTTAGCCTCTATGCCGGTTTCCACTTTTGTCATTACCGCTTTTGAATCTTCTATCACGAACACTACTTTTGAGCCGTTCGGTTTCACCACCAGCGCGTCCTGCGGCAGCACAATGGCGTTCTGGCTGCCCGCCACCACAAGCTCTACTTCGGCGGCCATGCCGGGGCGCAGCCTGGCGCTTTGCGGCAGTTTTATCTCGATGTCGGACGTGCGGGACTCCGTGTTTATACCCGGCGAGACCAGCGAGATCTGCCCGGAGAAATTCCCGCCCGCGCCTTCGATCTTAACTTTCACGCCCTGCCCTTTGGAGAACTGCCCGGAGTATTTCTCGGAGACGGCGGTCTTTACCACCAAGCGGTTCAGGTCGGCCACGGACAGCAGGTTCTGGCGTGCGGCCACGTTCTCGCCAATGTCTATCTTGCGCAGCGTAACCACGCCGTCCACAGGGCTGGCCACAGGGAAAGGCTTGTAAAGTTTTTTCGCCGCCTCGTAGCGCTCGGCCGCCGCTTTCAGAACGGCCTCCGAATCGGCTGCCCCGGCCGCGGCCGCTTTCTGGGCCTCGTCGTATTCGGCCTTCGACTGGCCCAGCAGGTTCTGCTGTTCCAGCGGCATTATAAGCACCAGCACGTCGCCTTTAGCCACCGCTTCGCCTTCCTCTTTGTTTATAGCCATTACCGCGCCATCGGCCGGGGAGATAAGCCAGGCGCGGGCTTTGGACTCCACCGTGCCGGATAAGGTTATAGACGCGGTTATGGACGCAGGGGCCAGGGTTACGGTCTTAACGCCGGGGATCTTGGGGGCGGGCGCTTCTTTTTTGCCGCAGCCGAAAGCGAACACCGACAAGAACAGAACGGGAATAATTATCTTTTTCATTTTAAAATCTCTCCCTTAACAGCTTCGGGCCAAATGGCCTTTACTTCGGCGGCATTTATGAGGTAATCGAAAATGACGTTGGCGTAAGCCATGTACGCGTTGCTCCACAGGTTCTGGGCGTCCAGCAGGTCCAGCACGCTGATCTTGCCCGCGGAGTAGCGCAGTTCGGAAGCCGTAAGCGTTTCTTTGGCGAGTGACAGCGTTTTTGCCGAGGTGGCCACGCGCTCTTTTTTATCCAGCGCCGTGGAAACCGCCGCCGCGTAGCGGGAGTAAAGCGACAGGCGGGCCTTGCGCTGCGTCTCGCGCGCCTGGGTGTAGCGCGCTCCGGCCCGGTCCGTCTGCGCCGAGACCGCGCCGCCGTAGTAGATGGGCAGCGCCAGGAATACCCCGGCGTAACTATTGGCGTTGCCGGGGAAGAAGTCTTTATCCTCCAGGAAATAGGAGCCTTTAAGATAGACCGCCGGATAATGGGCGGATCTGGCCGTAGTAATTTCCAGGCCGCTCTTTTCCACGTTGCGGGCGGCGTAGAGCATTTCCGGGTTGGAGTCCAGCACCGCGGCGGGAATTGTCTTCTCGAAAGCGGCGGTCCCGTTTATTTGCGGCATGGCGAAATTCGCCCACACCGGCTCTTCCACGCCCATGGCCTGGCCTAGGGCCAGCGCTTTAACGTACACCTGGTTCTCGGCATTGGCCACGGCGTCGCGCTGGGCGCTTTCGTTGGTCTGGATCTTGAGCACGTCCACCACGCTGGTACGGCCGCCGTTATAAAGCAGCTGGGCGGCCACCCGCTGCTGTGAAAGTTTTTCAAGCACGCTTTTCTGTATTTCAAGGGTCTGCGCCGCGCGTAACTGTTCGTAATAGGCCTTTGTCACGTTTGAGACCAGGCCCCTTTCCGTCAGCGACAGCCGCTGCTTCTGCGCCTCGACCGAAACTTTAGAGGACCGCAGCTGCGACACGTACTTTCCGCCGGAGAAAAGCAGCTGCTTAACGGTTATGTCCGAGTAATAATCGTCCGGGGAAACACCGAACAGGACTTTTTTACTGGGCAGCTGCTGGTCGTAACGCTGGTAGCTTAAGGTCGCGTCCAACTGCGGCAGCAGCGCGCCTCTTGAAACCACATAGCCCGCCCGGTTCTCGTCCAGCGCGGCGCGCTCCCGCAACAGGTCCGGGTTCTTGCCGGTGGCCGTGGCCAGGCATTCGTCCAGCGTATAGCCCGCGGCCATAGCCGGCTGGACGGCGAACAGAAGAAAGATTGCAAGCTGTAGTTTCATTTTGACCTTTAGAAGAAAGCGCCGTAGAACATGCCGCTGAAGGTGGACATTATTACCACCAGCGTCACATAGACCGCAGTTTTCTTGGTGCCCATTATGCTTTTAAGCACCAGCATACTGGGCAGGGAAAGCGCCGGGCCGGCCAGCAGCAGCGCCAGCGCCGGGCCTTTGCCCATGCCGGAGCCGAGCAGGCCCTGCAGTATCGGGATCTCGGTGAGGGTGGCGAAATACATGAAGGCCGCCACTATGGACGAGAAGAAGTTGGCCCAGAAGGAGTTGCCGCCCACCGCCCAAGCCACCCAGGCCGAAGGGATAACGCCCTCGTGGCCCGGCCTGCCCAGCAGGAAGCCCGACACCAGCACGCCCCCTATCAGTAGCGGGAAAATGTCTTTTGACAGCGACCAGGCCGCGGAGAACCAGTCGTCCAGCTCCCCGTCACCGGAAGTGTTCAGCACCCAGGAAAGGCCGATGAAACCCGCCGAGAAGGACAGTATGGGCAGGTCGGCAAAGAAAACGGCCAGAAGTATGGCAGGTACGGCGGCGATAATAAGTTTTTTTCCGTCCGCGCCGAACCAAGCCTTAAGCATAAGGCCCAGCGCCGCGGCGAAGAAAGCCGTAAGCGGCCATTTAACTCCGTACACGGCGTGGAAGAAAACATCGGAAGGTTCCGCTTTCGCCCAGTTGGCAAAAACCAGCACCGCGGCCATGGAAGAGAAATACAGCGTGGTCTGCCACAGCGGCCTTTTCACTTCCGGCTCGGGCAGCTCGGCCTGCGCGGCGGCCTTGGCCGCCTCTTCATGTCTGTATATAAAATGCATGGCGAGGCCTATGACCACGCTGAACACTACCGCGCCTATAGCGCGGGCCGCGCCCAGTTCAAAACCCAGTATGCGGGCGGTCAGCACTATGGCCAGCACGTTGATGGCCGGGCCTGAATAAAGGAAAGCTATGGCCGGGCCCAGGCCCGCGCCGCGCTTGTAGATGCCCGCGAATAGCGGCAGCACCGTGCAGGAACAGACGGCGAGTATGGTGCCAGAAACGGAAGCCACGCCGTATGAAAGGAATTTATTGGCCTTCGCGCCGAAATACTTCATAACCGACGCCTGGCTGACAAAAGCGGAGATGCCGCCGGCGATGAACAGCGCCGGGATGAGGCAGAGCACCACATGCTCCCGGGTGTACCATTTAGTCAGTTCCAGCGCCTCGGTTATGGCGCCGTCAAAGCGGGCCGAGCCCACCGGGAGGAAATAGAGCACGAAGAAGACCGTTATGAAACCCGCCAGCCATTTCCACTCGTCTTTCCAGTTCATAGATGTTTCCCTTTCTTGAAGTTAGCGCAGACGCTTAGATTAAGCACACAGCGCAACTTAAGCCTGTAAATTATCTGATTCCCTTTCCTTGTAGAATCCACAATGCCGGCGCTGCGCAGCACCGACAGGTGTTTGGAAATGGTGGACACGTCGTCACCCACCATATCAGTAAGCTCGCACACGCAGGTGTCCCTTTTGCCGAGTTGATGCACTATAAAAAGCCGGGTCGGATGCCCCAGCGCCTTAAAGGCGGCAGCTTCTGTGGAGTATGCTTCAAGGATCGAGTTCTTCATATTTACTATTCTACCAAATAGCCAAATAGTTGTCAAGGAAAAAGCGCCGGGGCCAGCCCCCCCGGCGCCTTTGCAACGAACCTCAGGACTTTACAGCAAACCCTTTGGCTTTGAGCGCGGCTGCCACGGCGCCCAGGTCCAGGCCCAGGTGCCCGCAGCCGGTCCGCACGGTCATTTGACGGCCGTGGGTTTCCCTCATTACGAGGTTTTTCACGCCCATGAAGCCCAGCTCGAAGAGAACATCTATGGTCTCCGGATACTGGGCGGTCAGGTCGTAGAGCGTCTTGTCCAGGTCTATTATTTTTTCAGCCATATCATGCCAGCCTTTTTTCGCCTTGTATCTTCTGTATGTCCGTTATATCCTGGGTAACTTCCAGCGAGCCCAGGTATTCCCCCCCCTCACCGCGCAGTGCGAAATAACGGATGTGGATAACGCGGCCTTTCATGTTTATCCAGAACTCCTCGGAGTTCTTGGAGCCGTCCCTGAAGCCCTTCAGGATCTTCTCCACGGCGCCCAGGCTCTGCGGCGGGTGGCAGTTCTGCACCTTGCGGCCTATAATGGACCGCGCGCGCAGGAAAACCCGTTCTTTCCCCTCCGAGAAGTAGCGCACGGTATCGTCCGCGTCCACGAAGGTGAGGTCCACCGGCAGGGCGTTGAGCAGGGCGGTCAGGTCCTGCAGCGAAAGGTTGCCGCTGGGCAGGTTCACCACGGCGCCCGACAGCGAAGCCGTGTTCTGCGCGATATCCAGCGCCTCGGCCGCGGCGGCCGGCGGCTCTATGAAAACATACCCCGCCTGGGCGCTTTCGCGGAAGATCTCGCCCCAGTCGGCGGCTTTAAGTTTCTCGAGAGCCGTGGGAAAGAGGATGCTCTCCTCCTTGAAGATCATGCCGTCCAGCTCTTCCAGCAGGGCGGCGGCGGCGACCGGGAACTCTTCGGGGCCCGCGGTGAGGGCCTTATTGAAGAGCCCGCGCACCTCGTCGTGCTTGCCCCACATTACCTTGGAAGGCCCGTAGAAGCCGGCCTTCTCCAGGTAAGGGAACAGCAGCTGCTCTTTGCGCTCGTAATGTTTCAGCACGGCGCGCAGTTCTTCTATGATATTGCGCACCCAGTCGCCGCCCTTTCCCTCTTTCAGCGCCGGCAGCAGGACTCTTCTCCAGGTCCTTCTGGAAAAGCAGAGCGTGCACGTTGCAGAACTTCTTTATCTCCTCGGCCGGCACGCCGTCCTCCAGCAGGGACTGCTCCAGCTCGAAGATCTCGTTGGCCGTGACCTGGCCCACTTCAAGTTCGAAACGCGCTTTAGCGTCTTCCAGCGACAGCCCTTTATGGAGCTCCGCCAGGATCTCTTTCAGTATCCGTTTCTTGTCCGGGTAGCCGCCCATGTCGCCTCCTAGGCCTTTATTATGATCAGCGCCGTCTTGAAACTTATTGAGGGACCCGATCGATAAGGCCGAGCATCTCGTTTATAATATCAAAAGCCGGAAGGTTTTTCGCGCGGTCGCCGTTCAGCAGTTCCCGGCCGCCCTGCGAATAAAACCCCGCCCGCCAGCGTTGTATCTGTAATGAAAACCAACCCCTCCCCGCTCATAATAGCGCTGCCCCTGTTGCAATGCTGCTACGGCCTGTCTCACATGACAGTTCAGGACTGCGGTTCAGGGCCATAAACGACGGGGACAACCTTTATTTAAGCGTTTCAGCCCATGAGGCCGGAGCCAAGGCCATACTGACGGGCGAAATACGGCAGGATGTCGCGCTCTGGTTTTCGGACGGGGAAAACCGCCTTGGGGCTGCGCCTGCCGTTCGGCGCCCTCGGCGTCCCGGTAGAAGGGCTGAGGCCCGGCAACATAGAACCGGTACTGCTAAAACCGGAGGGGACCGCTATTTCCACCGCCCCCCTTCCCGCGGGCATGGAATTCGGCGGAGAGATCCCCGGGCGCGTACCCATCTATGAGCTGAAAATACCGCTGGCTATGCTAAAAACCGGGCGCAACAGTATCCGGCTGGATTTTAAATTGCAGCACTACCGCAGATAGAGCTTTCAGGTGCGCCAATTTCCCGGGCGCCGCTAAGGCAGGGGTCAGCCGGGACGGGGATGGATATCCCGTCCTGTATAATTGAAACATATTCTGTAGCCTAAATCTGTTGACATTCTGGCCTCCCCCCTTGCCAAAAGGCTTTTTGCGTGCCATACTATACTAGTAACTACCAATATTATGGTAATTGTGAGTACACATGAAATTCCACGACTTCAAGACAGCGATCCAGGACTTACCTGTATTCACCGGCAGGGACGCCGCCAGGCTTGGCGAGCGCCAGACCATGTACAACCAGTTGAACAACTGGCGCCATAAAGGTTTGGTCATTCAGTT
>Ga0209212_1004896_pt1 | contig 16285 bp, 18 predicted proteins | sample RifGroC2_FD_183996 | JGI IMG/M metagenome (GOLD analysis project Ga0209212, IMG submission 183996) | Groundwater microbial communities from Rifle, Colorado, USA - Groundwater C2 (SPAdes) (version 2) | ecosystem: Environmental > Aquatic > Deep subsurface > Groundwater | place: Rifle, Colorado...
GGACTCAAAGGCACAAGATCAAGCGATGTATGCAATTCTTCCTCTATCCTTGCTGCCAGCTCATAAAGCTTCCATCCAGCAACTCCGTCACAAGCAATATCAACATCTCTTGCCTCTGTCGGTTTCTCAATAATACTTCCGAAGAGGATCATACGGGTAGCCCCATAACTTCTTGCCAGAGAAACTATTTTTTCTATTTGCGCCTGGGTAATTGGCATTTTAAATCTCCCAAATATTTATGAACAATAATCGAAAACACTTTAAATTCTTTTTCATTGATTTTCATAGTTTTATTTAGGTCATGGTTGTTTTATAAACGGCGAATAAAGTCTCTCCGTTTACACGGCGTCCATCGGCTCACGGGTTGGCTCCTTATTCAAATCGATACCTCTAATCACTGGTAAAGTATGGCCAAATTTCAACCCAACCAAAATCCAATCTTCAAGCTTATCGTAGAAGGTGACCCCGTTACTGACGATACATCTCACAAACCACGTGATATTTATTTTTTGTTTGCTGAAGGTGATTTGGATAAAAGGAGGTCTTTATAAACAGCTCTAAGCATTGCTTTCCCTTGAGGTTTTGGTATCTTTCTGCGTTCCTTCCTTGCTGTTTCCAGCCAGAGATTCATGGCTGTTTTAACTTCTTCCAGGGCGTTTTCCTCTGTTTCCTCAAAAGCCGAACATTCGGGTAATTCTGGCACTACCGCTATATATCCCTCATCCTCTTCACTATAGAATATTTCAATTGCATACTTATACATTCAATCGTTCTCCTCTAAAAGATTATATTTCCCAAAAATTTTTATAAATTGTTTCACCTGACAAGGTTTTTGCCTTACCATTTGCATTCTGAAAGTTCAACAATTCTGTAATGTCTTCCCTCCCATAAATCCTATGACTGCCTTTTCCGCCTCTGAACCTGAAACCAAAAGCCTCTGCAATATTGCACATATTATTAAAATGAACATTTTTCGGGTTGTCTTTTATCTCTGCAAATGCACGTCGCTTATTCATAATTCAACCTGCACCTATTAATCCTATATTTTCCCCGAAAGATGATACATTAACATTGATACATTGAGAAACATAATATTTACCTTCTTTCCAAACGACATAATCCATTTCCTTCATACCTTACACCTGCCTTTCTTTTTTGTCCTTTTAAAGTCTTCCTCGGCCCACTTTGTGTCTGGCGGTGAATTATTCAATTTTAATCTCATGAGTTTCCCATATTACTTCCATATCATAAAAAACCATTTTCGTCGGTTTATCATAGGCAATTTTGTAAATAATGAAAGTGGTTATGCGCAGTTTTATCTGTGTTCGCTTACAGTTTCTTAGAATTCAAGAAACAAGACTTGACCCCACTACTAACTTGGTGACCCCACTAACCGATTGTAACATACAAAAACTAGAAATATAAAACCAGGTTTTAAAGTCGAGTCATATGAGATTATAGTTTTACTGTTTTCGAGCTTTAAAATTACCTGTATACTTTATTGTGAAAGTATAGCCTTCATAATCAGCTGTAACCTTACCAGTTATTTTCCCTGTGATCCGATTGTTTTTTAATGTTCCTTTGTAGAATAGAATCGCTTTTTCTATTGAGACATTGTAATCAATACTTTCCGAAAGAATCTCTTCAATTGTTGAAGCTAGATATTCTGAATCAAATTCGATAGTAATTATTTTTCCGCTTTGATAAACATTCCCTATATGATCGCTTTCATAATAGATATCATCTCCAGAAATAGTGTAATAATCCGTTACACTCGCACAACCTAGCGATTGGCCACGAAATGAACCACAGAGGCGTTCCTTAAATTTCCAATCACCATCTAAGCTAGATATTTTGTTTGCAGAAAAATTACTATCAAACTTAGACACAAAGGTATCGTAAGACCCGCCATTATAAGAAGTATTATAATTATCATTGCCCATTGGAAAGTCTGGCGACTCAGTAAAACCAGCCACATAGATATTCCCATCCGAACTAATCGCTATAGAATTGCATCGGTCATCATTAGAAGCTCCTAAATAGGTTGATGAATGAACATCTGTTAAACTCCCATTTAGCTTTGATACAAAAACATCGTAGTCATAACTATCACTTGAATAATCATAACTGCCGTTGTAAGAAGTATCGTAGGCGCCAGTGGTCGTAGGAAAATCCGACGACGAAGTATAACCTACAACGTATATGTTCCTATCTGAGTCTTCAATTATAGATTCTCCATAATCATCTCGGGACGCTCCTAAAAATGTGGATGCAAGAAGAGTTGTTAAGTCCCCATTTAACTTAGATATAAAAACATCATTGGAATCATAGCCTTCGTTGTTAAAAGAAGTATCATAAGCGTCACTGGTTGTAGGAAAATCTGATGAATGAGTATAACCAACTACATATATATTTCCCTCTGAATCAATAAATATAGAACCTATAGCATCACTTGAAGTTCCCCCTAAACGAGTAGAGGCAATAATAGTAGATAAATCTCCACTAAACTTTGATATATATGTATCACCACGATAAACACCGGAAGAAGTGTCAAAAGCTCCATCTGTTGTTGGAAAGTTCTTGGAAGCAGTCCAGCCAGCAATATATATATTTCCATTCGAATCTATTGCTAAAGAATTACCTTGATCATTACCAGTTCCTCCAAAATATGTTGATGCAAGAAGATTTGACAAATCACCATTTAACTTCGATATAAAGATATCAGTATAAGATTTACCATTATAAGAAGTATCATAAACACCTGTTGTCGTTGGAAAGTTTGAGGATGAAGTCTCGCCAGTGATAAATACATTTCCGCTAAAATCTATGGCTATAGAATAACCTTTATCATAAGAAGATCCTCCCAAATATGTCGATGCGAGAAGATTTGATAAATCATCATTAAGCTTTAAAATAAAAGTATCACTAAAATACGAATCATTATAAGAGGTATCAAAAGAATATACAGTTGTTGGAAAATCAGATGAAAAAGTATAACCAACTACATATATATTGCCTTTTAAATCCGCAACAATTGAATTACTACTGTCAGTTTTAGAACCACCCAAATAAGTGGATGCAAGCAGCATTGTTAAAGTACCATCTAGCTTTGATACAAAGACATCCGAATAACTACCGCCACCAGAGGTACTATAATCGCTATTGGTGGGAAAATCTTCTGATAGAGTATTACCAGTTACATAAACATTCCCGCTTGAGTCTAATGTTATTGAATAGATAGTATCAGTACTAGAACCTCCTAAATATGTAGATGCAAGAAGGGGATCGATAATGAGGTTTTTTGTGCGGTCGTAGGCGGCGACTTTGAAACCGTATTCTAATTGCGGATTGTGGATTGCGGAATTCAGATTTTTGGAATCGGAATTTGTTGATTTTGGATTTGATTCTGACTCCTGTATTCTATACTCCACTTCTACCTCCACCCGTTTCCCGTTTATTTCCTGATACGCTATGGGTTTTGTGAATTTGACGGGACCGAGTTCTGTTTTTACTTCAAGCTCGCCGTGTTCATTTACAGACAACCCCCTTGCCCCCTTTTCTAAGGGGGATTTTGCAGCAGCCCCTCCTTTGTAAGAGGAATTGTTGATACTGTCCCCCTTAGTAAAGGGGGATTCAGGGGGTTGTATGCCATTCAGTCTAACCTTTATTTGTGCCGGGTCTGCGCCTGGTTTTACGTAAAAGAGTTTTTCGACGTTGTTTCCATAAGCCTTTAACTTTAGTTCTATTCCATCATAAACCTCACCAAGGTTTATCACGTCATACGTTGAGATATTGGTCTTCCATTTTGACGGGTCTTTGCCTTTGAAGTAATTCACCCTTGTTACAGACGGGTCTTCACCCTGTATTGTCTTTACCTTTGCACCTACAAACTGCTCTTTCAGGGCAACGGTTGTTGTAGGGACACGGCGCTCCGTGTCCCTACGGGTGGTTGGCGTTGTGTTACACACCCCATTCCCCTCTCGAGAGGGGATTAAGGGGTGTGTGCCTCTTTTTAGAGGGGAAATCCCACTGGGCGAATGCAATTCGCCCCTACACTCCTGTATTCCGACTTCTGACTTCTGACTTCTGTCTTCTATCGTCTGACTTCTTACCTCTCAACCCCTCGCTTCGAGATCTCAACTCAGAACTGCCAACTTTCAACTGAGAACTTGCATCCTCCGTCCTGCTTCCCGGCAATGCATACACAATCTCCCCGTCCTTCGTTACGAATACACTTCCTCCAAAGGTATTGGCATAAAATTTTACCCTTTCATTTGTCTGCCCATTATTGGCTATAAAAGGCATCTGGAGTTTCGCGGTCTTCTGGACAACCTCTGCTTTAGATTGCGGATCCCCGGTCGAAGTCAAGGACAAGTTCTGGATTGCTGATTGCGGAATGAAACTTTTGGATGATGGTTTATCTGCAACTTCACGATTGGGCAAATTTAATCGGTTAGTTTCGCTTTGCCCACGCTGGTTCATGCCTGCAGCCTGAGCCAGAACATTTTGATTCAACCTACTAGATTGAACCAGCAATGAAAGGACTAGAAATGAAAGTAAGATAACCCAAAACGTACCAAAACTACTCCTGCACAGGCTACAAGACATACTTTTCATGATCTTACCGCCTCCTTTTAAATTTGTAACAGTTCAGCTATCTTAGACAGGATATACAGGATTAACAAGATAAAAGCTACCTTATTTCATCCTGATTATCCTGTTAATCCTGTCAGAAATTAATTTATATCATGTCTATCCTGTTATCTTGTCAAATCCTTTTCCTCCAGTGAACTATTACATAGTCCCTTTAGTCATTTTTATACTTAACTTTCAATCCGTCATCTGAATAAATATCTTCTTCCGGAGTATTCAAAAAATCGAAACTACCACCTGTTTCAGCGATTTTGTATATTTCCTGATGTAACTGACCAAGATTTATTCCCTAATTCTGATTCTATATCAGGAGAAATGACATCCTTTAGACGAATGACTTCACAACCTGCACCCCGAAGCGCTTGGATTATAAAGTTGGAAATGCAGTGATCTGCAAAGAATTTCAGCTTCATCAGATCGCAACCTCAAATTCTGATAGCGCCCGCGCGTAATCCAGACAAGCAGCAATTTGCTCTTTTGTAATATCTGGAAATTCCTCAATAATTCCGTCTGCTGTCTTGCCTATCGCCAAGTATCCCAGTATAAGACTAACCGGAATTCTTGTCCCTTTGATTCGAGGTTTACCACGAAGAACATCGGGTGTGCTTACTATATAGTTCCTCCAATCTACCTGCATTTTGCTTTCCTCCTTATAATGTTTTCAGGATTTTACTTCGCTTGATATTTTGAAATTGGCCTGAGTTTATTAAGAAACGATTCTGCCACGCTGCGCGATTTTATCAGGACAGATGCCTCGTGATTCTTTTTCAATGCGCTGTACGTCCAGTTCGTACTGCCTACAATGGTAATATAATTGTCTATGATCAATATCTTATTATGGGTAATACGGTCTTTGCTATCGTAATATACAGGAACGCCATTTTTCTTGAGCAGTTCGTACGCTTCCTGACTCCTTCGTTCTGTCTTTTTACCCTTTTTCCCTTCTTCCCAAAACATAGTATTTTGATTAAAGATAACCGTCACTGCCACACCGCGCCGATGGGCGCCAATGAGGTCATTGACTAGATTATATTCCAAACCCTTATTATACTTTGGATTAATGTCGGCCATGTACATGACGCACGTGATGGACTTCTTTGCGGTAATCAATGCCTGATGGACCTGGGGATAATAGTCTCCGTCCACCAGCGGTATAACATCGTCAGCAGGCAAACCAAAGGAAGAAGGGGTGTGAAAGGCACAGAAAACGATAAGAACAATGATAAAGACCTTAGTTTTTATGTACATGATCTGTTTCATAGAATATTTCTCGACCAATAATTCCAAATTTCATAACAGTTCACCCCCTCCCCTAACCCCTCCCACCAAGGGCGGGAAATAGTCATTGTTCCCTTGTATTCCTCCCCTTTGATGGGGGAGGTTTAGGTGGGGGTGAGCTGTTACCAAATTTCAAATATCAAAATGCAAAATTGTTAACTATGTTTAAGTTTCGGATTTTGATTAATTTTGTACTTTCATTATTTATCTTTGCATTTATTGTAAAGTACCCGCCGCAAAAGAAGGATTAATCTCTTCTATTCGTACGGAGACGATTTTGTTTTTAATCGTATCAGAGCCGTCAAATAAGACCTTGATGTATCGTTCAGAATAACCGCACAATTGGTTTGTTTTCTGTTCTCTTTCAGCTTCAACAAGCACCTCTACAACTTTGTTCAAAAATTGTTTTTTGTAAGCGAAGGCGGTATCGTTTGCCGCAGCCTCCATCATTGCTTTTCTTTGCTTGATAATTTGAGGTTGGCAATGGTCAGGCATCTTTGCTGCTGCCGTACCCTCCCTTACACTAAATGAGAATATGTGCATCCGGCTGAATCCTACCTTTTTACATAGTTCGACAGTATTTTCAAAGTGTACATCTTTTTCCCCTGGAAAGCCCACCATGACATCTGTAGTAAACGATGGTACATCAATCTTTGAACGGATATTGTCTAAGACCTCGACATATTGTGATGTAGTATATTTTCTGTTCATCCTCTTCAGAATATAATCATCTCCACTTTGAAGCGGCACATGAAAGTGCGGGCATACATTTTTTGTATCCGCAACAAGATCAATTAAATCGTTTGTTATCTCATTGACTTCAATAGAGCTTAACCGTAATCGCTCCAGACCCGGCAAATTACTGAGCACATGAATAACATCCAGCAAACGGTGGTTCCCCTCCGTATCCCTGCCATAAGCCCCCAGATGAATGCCTGTCAGTATAATTTCCTTGTAGCCGTTCTGAATCAGGCGCTTTGCCTCTTCAAGGATATCCTGCGGTCTTCTGCTCTTGACTCCACCCCGAACGTAAGGAATGATGCAGTAGGAACAGTACATGTCACATCCATCCTCAATCTTCAGGAATGCCTTAGTGTGACCGGCAAAATGGCTTATCTTAAGATTATAAACAGATTCTTGCGTAGGGACACGGTGCACCGTGTCCCTACATATAATTTCCGACAGGTGTGCCTCTTCGGCCTTGGTAATCACATAGTCAACGCCTTCCATTTTTTTTATGGTCTCGGCATCCGCTTCCGCATAACAACCGGTAACAACAACTGTTGCACGTGGATTTTTCCGTCTGACTTTTTTGATGTATTGACGTGATTTCTCATCACTAACCGAGGTGACCGTACAGGTGTTGATTACATAAAGGTCAGCAGCCTGTTCAGGATTGGCCTCCATGAACCCTTTGGCAGCAAGGGATTCGCGGATTGCCTGTGTCTCATATTGATTGACCTTACATCCAAGCGTAATAAAGGCGCACGTCTTCATAATAATGTTTTTGACAGGATTTACAGGAGTTTCAAAATAGACACAAAGTCACTAAGTATTTCCTTGTTACTCGGTGTCTTAGTGGCGTAAAAAGTTGCTAAAGGCATAATTTAACCATTACTTTTTTTAAACTCTGCGACCTCAGCGTTCTCTGCGGTGAACCGATCTGTTGCAAATTCCAAAAACTAGTTGACAAAAATAACGGTCAATGTACACTACGGAAGAACGCAGACGATTCTATCAGACGATACAACCTTTTTGAAGAGAAAACTCACATGATTATTGGTATACCCAAAGAAATCAAATCCGACGAATACCGCGTAGCCCTTATTCCTGTGGGTGTGGAGGAGATGATAAAACACGGGCATACCGTGCTTGTAGAAAATGGCGCTGGCTTGGGAAGCAGCATTCCCGATCTGGAATATAAAAGAGCTGGAGCAAAGGTAGTTGATAATCCCAAAGAAATATACAACCAGGCACAACTCATTATGAAGGTAAAAGAACCACTATCAGAGGAATACCCTTTGTTAAGGGAAGATCAGATCATTTTCACGTTTTTCCACTTTGCCGCATCAAAGACATTGACAGAAGCCGTGTTAAAGGCAAAAGTAGTGGCTATTGCCTATGAAACAATTCGTGATGAACACAATCAACACCCAATTCTGACGCCCATGAGTGAGGTGGCAGGGAGGATGTCCATTCAGGAAGGCGCTAAATATCTGGAGAAGCCCATGCTTGGACGCGGAATACTTTTGGGCGGAGTACCCGGTGTAGCCCCCGCAGAAGTGGTCATCGTCGGTGGCGGTGTCGTAGGCACCAATGCCGCCAAAGTGGCCGCTGGGCTTGGGGCAAGGGTTACGGTTCTCGATATCAATATGGAGCGTCTCAGGTATCTGGATGACATCATGCCGAAAAATGTCGTAACACTCATGTCTAATGCCCACAATATACGAGAAAAAGTTAAAGATGCTGATCTGTTGATTGGCGCTGTGCTTATCGAAGGGGCGCGAGCGCCGTATGTGGTAACGAAGGATATGGTACAAACCATGAAGACCGGCGCGGTAATTATCGACGTAGCCATCGACCAGGGAGGATGCGTTGAGACCAGCAAACCCACTACCCATAGCAATCCCACCTACAAAGTGTATGATGTTATCCATTACTGTGTGACCAACATTCCTGGCGCAGTAGCATGCACGTCAACCCATGCATTAACGAATGTGACGTTACCCTATGCCCTGGAAATTGCTGACAAGGGGTATGAACGCGCAGCCCACGAAAATCCAGCCATATTGCGAGGAATCAATATGATAAAGGGAAGGGTCACCAACAAGGCTGTGGCCGATGCATTTGGAATGACATACAGCACAATTGGATAACTGGAAAACCTATTCAATAGTTGTAACAGTTCACCGCAAAGTCGCAAAGAACGCAAAGGTAGTATTTTTTAGAAAGTAAATGCTGGAAATTTCTGAAAACTTTGTGATTTTGTTATAGAGGATAATCTTTCTGTGAAGTATTTTCTCATTCCTCCCCCTTTCTCCCCCTCTGGAGGGGGACATAGGGGAGGGCGTCCTTTGCGCCTTTGCGGTGGGCTGAACTGTTACCAACAGTTTAATGCAGCGTGCATTTCGCGGGTGGTTGTAATTGTAGCGCGAGATTTATCTCGCCTGTAACAGCGTAAAAAAGAAGTTAGAAAATAAGCGATGACTTGATATAATATGTCTAAATTGTTCACTCATTAATGTGTTTATTGGTATGCAGACATTCTTTAAGCTTGTCATTCCGCACTTGATGCGGAATCCAGTTCCTTTCGTAATTTCCTGCTTTCGTGGGGATGACGAATTCCTATGTCATACTTATGAACCCGTTAGTAAGAAAGCATAGAACACAAAAGAGGCACTATTTATGAAGGATATTTCAATAGAAAATATTTTAAATGAGGTAATAAAAAGGATATTGTCTGTGGTACGGCCTAAAAAGATAATCCTCTTCGGTTCCGCCGTACGTGAAGAGATGCATGCAAACAGCGATATTGACCTTTTGGTTGTTATTCCTTCCGGCCAGCACCGCAGAAGGACTGCGCAAAGTATTTATTTGAATCTTATAGGCCTTGGTTTTGCCGCAGATGTTGTGGTAGTGACAGAAGATGATATTGAGCAGTTCAAAGAAAATATAGGTATGATAATTAAACAGGCATTGGATGAAGGCAGGGTGTTATATGCCGCTTAAAGGAAGACTTGGAACACCCCAAGAATGGCTTAAAAGGGCCAAGAGTAATCTTGCTCTTGCGAAACAGCCGAAGACTGAAGATATATACTGGGAAGACCTTTGCTTTGAAACCCAGCAGGCTGCTGAAAAGGCGTTAAAAGCGGTTTTGCTTTCTAAGAAAATACAGTTCCGCTTTGTTCACGATTTAGCCGAACTGATAACCCTTCTTGAAAACAACGGGGTGTCCCTGCCTGAAGGAGTTCGTACCGCTGCCATTCTGACGGATTATTCTGTAGAAGCGAGGTATCCAGGACCTTTTGAACCAGTAACCAAAGAAGAATTCGAAGAAGCCTTAAAGATCGCTGAATGTGTTGTGACATGGGCAGAGAAACAGATTGCTAACAAATAAGATGAAGAAGTTTCAGATATCCCGAAACTTGACCGCCCTCGTGAAAAGCCCCAGGAGAAATGGGCAGATGCGCTTTCTGACTCCGAGTCGCTTGTTATTTTGCCAGGAAGCGGTACGAAGGGTAGCGATGTTATGACTGTGGCAGAGGGGAAATTAAACGCCCTTTTCCTGCTTCTTCGCAAATTCGCTGATTTCTCTGCTTATTCTTTTAGCCTCGTCCTTGCCCAAAATGCGTTCAGCAAAGTCCGTGGCAAGCTCTGCTGCCTGATCCGAAGAAATACCCTTAACCATTGAAATCTTCCAGGTATCATCTTCTACCACCAACGTGCACTCCCCTAACCGTTCTTTCATAGGTAGTTCACCGCGATCTAAAAGGGATTTTATATCTTCAGGATTCAGGGTAACCTTCAGGGTTTCTTCCATATCCGGAATCCTGGAGTGGATTTTCACTATAGCGGTGTTACCGCCTACAGATGTGCTTACTATCTCCTGCCGGACTGCCCTATGGGCAAGGTTAATAACTTTGGTTAGTTTTGGCGGGGTAATCTTTTTTATATACTTGATAAGTTCCAGCCAATCGATGATAGTAGTATCCGTTTTAGAGATGAAGGAATATGCCTTATCGTAGTTGTTATTCCTTACAGCATCGAGGTATTTCTCTATTACTACCTTTGGAGAATCTTTGGCATAGCAAGCCCCGGTTAAGATAATTATGGAAATAAAAAGAATTGAAATTGTTTTTCTCATATTTTTTACCTCCGAATGGTTTTATTTAATAACTATAGTAAACGTCAAAAGAAAGTTGTCATTTCGAAGGAGCGGAGCGACTGAGAAATCTTAAGATTCCTCGCTTTGCTCGGAATGACAGGCATTCAATGGAAACTTATTTATTACGTTTACTATAATGCAAAACACCCGCAAAATTATTTGGCAATATTATATCATATTTTTTCATCCTTAACCAATTTTACCGGAATTTTATGCACGGAGACAGGAAAAAAGGCATTGCGCCAGTTTAATAAAGAAGGACTTGCGCAGCCTTAAAGGAGTTCTTATGGGAGAGGGAAAGTTTGATGTTAAGGAAATTGAGTCAGTAAAAATTATGTTTAAAGAAGGCACGTTTTCATTGGTGGGAACTACCGCTTTGTATAGAAGCTTATGTGTGATATTCGGCATTAATGGTGACGTATTCGTGCGAGAGGTCACATGTCCAGACAGTATCCGCACAATCCCCCAAGCCAAGTTCCAGGCGAATATTGATATCCGTATTTTTCATGGATGTGCTCAGTTTACTGAGGTCGCACTGTGTCGGCATACCCTTCGCAAAGATCAGGATATCGTTAATATAGAGATTGGTCGTTGACTCATTCAGTTCCACACCCGCATATCCTGCGGCGGAGACAATGCGACCCCAGTTGGGGTCTTCTCCGTTGAGTGCCGTCTTTACCAGCGGTGAATCTGCAATTGATCGGGCAATCTTTGTGGCATCGCTGCGTGACCTTGCGCCGGCCACATCAATCTGAATGAATTTCGTAGCGCCTTCGCCATCCTTCACAATGGCCTTCGCCAGGTAGCCAGTTACATAATTTAGTCCCTCTTGAAATATCTGTAGTTCCGGGCTATTGGAGGCAATATCTACTCCAGAAGCGCCATTTGCAATGATTGCTACGGTATCGTTTGTACTCATGTGTCCATCAATGGTAATGCGGTTAAAAGAAGATTCTACGGCATTTCCGAGGCATTCACGAAGAAGTGCGGAGGGCATGGAGACGTCTGTCGTAAGGAAGCAAAGCATGGTTGCCATGTTTGGGGCGATCATCCCAGCACCCTTTGTGATCCCACCCACAATCACATCTTTATTGTTTATCTTTAGCCTGACTGCAATGTCTTTTTGTTTGGTATCCGTCGTCATAATGGCTCGTGCCATGTCGTTGCCATGCGTTGGGGTGTTTCCCAGAGATGTGGCAGCGGCCTTAATACCGGCGGCGATTTTATCCATTGGAAGGGGCCTTCCAATAATACCGGTAGAGGCGACCAGGATTTCATCCTCAGAAATTTTCAGACATTTTGCCGCAATCCGTAACATTTCCCCGGCATCTTTATATCCCTGTTCTCCCGTACAGGCATTGGCATTGCCGCTATTAATAACAAATGCTCGTATATGACCTTTTTGGGCAACTTTCCTGCTCAGCTTTACCGGCGCTGCATAGATTTGATTTGTAGTAAACAATGCCGCACCGGTCGCTGGATGTTCTGAAAAGATAATTCCCAAGTCGAGACTATCTTTTATGGTTTTTATTCCACAATAGATAGTTCCCGTTAAAAATCCCTTGGGGGCAACGATACATCCGGTAGCAATTATTTCCACGTTAAAAATACCCTTTCCACCATGTCATATCAAACAGAGACATGCTGATGGAGTCAAAGATAAATGGGGACTTGTTCTACGGAAGATATTTGGGCAGGTTAACACTTTCTGTAGATTACATTATATTAAAAAGTACGTTTATAAAATAAACACGGCAGCGGCAACTACAGTAGTCCACAAACCGTTCTTATCCCCACGCGCAGCCTGTGTGATGTTTCTGGTTTTTACGATTTTGCCGCTCATCCTGTAGGTCTCTTTCCGTTCATCGTAGTTCTTTGCAGGATCGAATTCGATACCCAGTGTGCTGGCCAGCATGGTAGCAGCAAGGTCTTCTGCATAATCGCCCGATTTTTCTTCAGTTTCACCATAGGCATGGTGTTCACTGAGATATCCATAATGTTCGTGCTCGCCCGGAACAGCCATACCGACAGAGGCGGAGATCATCCGATTAGGCTCATTGGTGGAATTTTCACTCATTACGCAAAAAATCACCTGCCCTGCCTTTAACATCGTAACGCCCTGTTCCTTCGTGACAATTTTACAATTGGGCGGAAAGATGCTCGACACCCTCACTAGATTGCATTTTTCAATGCCCGCTTTCCGCAAGCCAAGCTCGAAAGATTGTAACTTGTCTTTGTGTTTTCCAACACCCTTGGTAAAGAATACCAACCTCGGTATCATCATAATTGATTGGCTCCCTCAAATGATTTTAACGGTATTAATAAATTAAAAAAAATGTGTGCTTAGTGAAACAAATTTCTAAATAAAATGCAATAGAATTTTATAAATTAAGGCATATTTTTTACACAATTCTTCACATTTGTATTTTCATCAGATATGCAACAATAGCCAATACCACGCTCAAGACAATACGATAATACCCGAACCATTTAAAACCGTGTTGTTTCAGGAAACCAATAAAAGCCCTGATGGCAAACATAGCTACGACAAACGCGACAAAACTCCCTAACAGCAGGATAGCTATATCATGGTTTTGGATTGTCTTGTAAGAATCAATCATTTTTTTGGCGCTAGCGCCAAGCATGGTGGGAACAGCGAGGAAAAATGAAAATTCAGCGGCTATTCTCCGGTTAAGCCCTACAGCCATTCCTCCGATGATGGTGGCTGCTGCCCGTGATACCCCAGGGATCATTGCAATACACTGAAAGCAACCGATTTTAAAACCCTGGAACCACGATATTTCCTGTTCTTCCATTCCTTCGGCATGTTTAAACCATCGGTCTACGAAAACCAGAACAATTCCACCAAGAAAAAGGGTAGCAATCACTACCCATATACTCTCTAATAAAACATCGACGTAATCACCCAATAAACCCCCTGCAACAGCAGCAGGCAGGAATGCAAAGGCTAATTTCAGATAGAACTTAAAAGAGGTAAAGAATTTGCGCCAGTAAAGCGCTACCACCGATAAAATAGCGCCTAACTGTATGACAATCTCGAAATTCTTTGTCAGGGCATTTTCGCTGATACCCATAAACGTAGAAGCAATTACCATATGGCCAGTAGATGAAATAGGCAGAAATTCAGTAATTCCTTCGATAATGGCAAGTACTACTGCTTCTAAATAAGTCATAGATTATCTCTCTTTCATATAATCCGTTTTGATATTCGGTGTAAAATAGGTGTTTTATCAGGCTTGCCAGCTAATTTCAGCTAACTTTTTCAAGGTTTTTTTTGCACTACCACTGTCGATAGATTGTGCCGCAATTTTCAGTCCTTCCTCAAAATCTCTTGCCAATTCGCCTGCGATGATTGCGGCGGCTGCATTCAAAAGCACCACATCTCTTTTTGGGCTGTGAATACCGTCCAACACCTCTCTGATTGCCACAGCGCTTTCGTCGGGGGTATTTACGGTAAGGTCGGAAAGATTTGATTTTTTTATGCCAAAATCAGACGGGTTTAAATAATAACTTTTTATGGTATTCCCAACAAGCTCACAGACTTTGGTTTTGTCCGTAATTGTTATCTCATCCAGACCGTCAAGACCATGCACAACAAAGGCGTGTTGATCTCCAAGCCGTTTCAATGCCTCAGCCATAATAATTGTCAGATGCTCACTGTACACACCCAGGATTCTGTGGGTCGCCCCGGCAGGGTTTGCTAAAGGACCGATGATGTTAAATATTGTACGAATGCCAATTTCTTTCCGAGGACCGACAGCATATTTCATTGCCTGATGCAACATGGGAGCAAAGAGGAACCCAATATTAGCCATTGCAATACACCTTTCAACCGTCCTGACATCTGCCTCGATATTGACGCCTAACTTCTTTAATACATCAGCGCTCCCACACTGACTGGAGGCTGCCTTGTTACCGTGTTTGGCTACCTTCAGACCGGCACCGGCGACAACAAAGGCAGATGCTGTAGAGATATTGAATGTATTTTTTGCATCCCCCCCTGTCCCGCATGTATCGATTACAATTCCACCTTCTGCGTTTATTTTAACAGCCTTCCTCCTTATAGCCATAGCGCACCCCGTAATTTCTTCAACAGTTTCGCCTTTCATACGTAATGCGGTAATAAAAGAGGCGATCTGTGCATCAGTGGCTTTTCCTTCCATAATTTGCAACATTACGTCCAGGCTTTCTTCAAGGCTCAAGTCCTGGTTATTTACTAATTTGGATATGATTTCTTTTATAAACATAGGTATTTTACAAATAGGAATTTTTTTTCACTTGACGTTGAATATAATATAAATTAAAATAATCTATTAATTTTTTAGAAAATAACAATTTACAAAGAAAGGACTATCGAACTATTTATGGCAAAGGTACAAATATCAGGAGACGAAAACATAAGAGAAGCAATAAGAAGATTTAAAAAGATGTGTGATAAAGAAGGTATCATTAATCAATCGAAACGTATGGCGTATTTTGAAAAACCTTCAGAAAGAAAACGTCGTGAGGAAAGCCGAAGGATCAAAAACATTAAAAGGTCACAAAAATTAGGCATCTCAGGGCAACCAGAAAGGACCCGCCCTCAATCGGGTTTCCAGAGCAACTTTGGTGCGTCACCCCACAGAAGTTCCAGATCGTAAAAGTGACGCATTTCCCTGTCGAAAAGGTGAATGACTACATCTACATAGTCCATGAGTATCCATCGGCCATTTGTGTATCCTTCGATACCGACTCCGTGGATACCGTGACTATGCAACTGTGATTCTATCTCACTCGCAATACTCTGTAATTGACGTTCATTAAAACCGTTACAAATAACGAAGAAATCTGTAATAGACGTCAATTTTCGGACATCAAAGATTAAAATATCTTCAGCCTTTTTAGCATCAGCAATCCTAGCGCAAAGGATTGCAATCTCCTTTGAATCTAACGTTTCTGTTCCTCCTGAAAGCCTACCGCTGCTGTGCGTTAACATTTCCACCAAAATCGGAGTCATACTGAATAGATGGTTTAACCTCTGACAGGCTGCTCCCACAGTAGTAACAAAACCTTGCATATTGTGGATTCACATCCAAACAATTCTCACACCTATGATACAGAAGCGTGCCGCACAGGATGCAGAAATTCGCCCCTTTTACATGATTGTCATATTGACAATTTGTATTAGGACATATCCTGTCATCCCTTTCTGTAACTATATCACCCGGCATAATTACCTCCTATTTAAAGGGTCTAACAAACGTTGTCGCAGTGTTAAAGTCCCCTTACCCGTATTAGTGAGTAAGGGGACTTTATCTCATTACCTTTCTCTGCGAATTTTCTTTCCTTCCTTCCTTCATTCATTCTTAGTGAAGGTGCAAGAGGGCGCCTATCTTTGGTGAAAATTTAATGATAATTCCAGCAAAGACAACTGATACGATAGACATTAACTTGATCAAAATATTCAAG
>Ga0209212_1004898_pt1 | contig 16282 bp, 11 predicted proteins | sample RifGroC2_FD_183996 | JGI IMG/M metagenome (GOLD analysis project Ga0209212, IMG submission 183996) | Groundwater microbial communities from Rifle, Colorado, USA - Groundwater C2 (SPAdes) (version 2) | ecosystem: Environmental > Aquatic > Deep subsurface > Groundwater | place: Rifle, Colorado...
ATGATCCAGGGGCAGTCGCCCATGCTCTACATCCCGTTCCTGATCCTGACCATCATGGCCACCATCATCGCCTCCCAGGCTATCATCAGCGGCGTCTTCTCCATCGTCTATCAGGGGATAACCACGCGCTTGATGCCGCTGTTCAAGGTTGATTACACCTCGACACACATGCAGTCCCAGATCTATATCGGCGCGGTCAACTGGACCCTGATGGTGGCGGTCATCTTCGTGATGTTCTTCTTCCAGAAGTCGGGCAACCTGGCGGCGGCCTACGGCATGGCGGTAACCGGCTCCATGACCATTACCGCCATCATGATGATCATGGTCTTCTCCAGGACCACCAAGAAATGGAAAGTGCCGATTGTGGCTGTCATTGCCCTGATCGACATAGTCTACTTCACATCGACCTTCTCCAAATTCCCCCACGGCGCTTACTGGTCACTCATCCTGGCCTCGATCCCTTTTGCCACCATCCTGCTCTGGACCTTTGGTCAGCGGGCACTGTATCGCGCCCTGCGTCCCCTGGAAATGGATGTTTTCATACTCTCCTACGAGCAGATCTACGCCAAAGGAAAAAACATCCCCGGCTCCGCGCTGTTCTTTCTCAAGGGGCTGGACGTCATACCTCCTTATATTGTTCATTGCGTGATCCGCTCCAACATCATCTATGAACGTAACATCTTTATCTCTCTTGTCCGCACCGATGAACCGTTCGGGACGAACTGCCATCACAAGACCGATGTGGGGACAGGATTAGAGTTTTTCGAGATTAATGCCGGTTACATGGTGGTGCTTGATATCGAAAAGCAGCTTAAGGCTCACGGCATCAGCGAGAAGGTCATCTTCTACGGTATAGAGGACATTGAGACGAAGAACCCGATCTGGAAGATGTTTGCCCTGATCAAGAAGCTGACCCCCAATTTCGTGCAGTTCCATAAACTGCCGGCTGCCAAGCTGCAAGGGGTTGTCACAAGGGTGGAGATGTAGGGAATATTTTATGAACTAGTTCATTCGACTTCGCATGCCCGTAGCAATGTCTCCGCGTAAGTAAAGGCCGCGTTTCGAACGGTCCTCTCGGTAAAGTATGATAACCATACCAGTAGCATCATCGCTGAAACGGCCAATGAAATTAATACAGCTGTCGATGCGCTGGCTGGATTAACAAGAACGCCGCTCACTTTTCCAACTCTAACGATTCCTTCAGATATCAGGACCCATGTCGAGGTAACGAGACAAATGCCCACCCCGATTGCTTTGAGGCCGTAGGCGTTTCTACGGAAGCCATAGGCGATGTTTTCGTCAAAGATCATTTTGTACTTACTCTTATCTCTCGTATGATTTAGTAACCAACGCACCGCTGATTGATAGATATCATCAGCATCTACGGGATTTGTTTTTTCCTCGTTCTTGTTGGGAAATGACAGATTTATCATACGAGACAGAAAGGCATGATAGCGTTGTTTTGTGGGGCCTTCTATGTTCTGGTCCCGGTGCCGAAGGAGCTGGGTGGTTGGTTTACCACCCCAGGATGCAAATAGAATCGGCTCAAGACGCCTCCCTCGCTCTCGCGCGATGTTTGCAAGAAGATAGAGTCCTCCGCAAGAAACGGCGACTGTGCTTGCAGCGGTTATGACTGAATTCGAGCCATAAAGCACTGTTGCCATCACAATCACCGGCAGCCCTGCCAGTAATGCGGGATATAGCCTTGCCTGCCTTTCGTATGGGTCAGTGACCTTTGCCAGAATATCGGTTAATCCCATGCTTCCACCTCGTTTGAAAACGGTAGAGGCGAAGCTGGACCCCATCCCCGAGAGTCCATGTTGTGCCTGTGACACTTTACCTCTCCTCTGGTCTCAACAACAGTGCCGCCGCGCCTGATGAAGGCGTTCGTAACTGCCTTTCTGGGGTGAGTGGTGGACTCCTTCCCCACTGAAACAAATGAGGAAAATGATGAAACTCCATCGTTCACTGCCTTCCGAGGGCCAAGAATCCGGTCCAGAACGACCGTAGAGACATTATGGCGGCTGCCGTGATGGGGAATCTGGATGAATTTCAAGCCGGCTGGAATGGATATCCCCTGCGCTTCTGCATAGTCAGCCGCCTCATGAAGCCCGCGTACTCCGACATCACCAGTAAGTAAAATGCCGCGACTATCTATCACTCCGTACAAGATAACCGAACTTTCATTTTCGGATGATGTCTCAACGCTATCTCGGAGGGACTCAATATGCCAGTGCTCTGCGACCCATTCAATCGCACTTCTCGCCATTTCAGTGATCGACTTCATTGTCGATGCTGCAAAGGATAGCGATGCTTCTTCTCTCGCCTTTTGCTCAGGTGATTTTGAGAATTCCGGGATCAGTTCATGGACATACCAATCCTTATCCGGGGACATGACCTCAAAGTCACCGATCATCGATCCTTGGAACGGTTCGAAGATCGGAATCCCCTTTTCTTTGGCCAGTTTTTCCAAGGCGTGCGCTGCCCCCATCTTCTCCTTAAGTCGCTCTTCCAGGCTGTTATGGGTTATTCGCCCGTCATTGAAGTAATCCCGGATCACCGCGGAGTAATTCCAAGGCTGGTGCATCCAGAGTTCTCCTACTTCGAGCTGTTCGAGAACCACGGATAATCCCGAAGCATGATCTCCGTCGGGGTGAGAGTTCACAACATAGTCCACCCGTGTAGTCCCGTAGTACGTCTTGATGTGGTCAACCAAAGCCTGTCCTGATTCCTTTGTGCCACCGTCATACACCATTACCTTGTAATTTCCTGGATAGCCATACCTTACCGCGATTGCGTCTCCGCTCCGGCTCCCGTTCCCAACTGGAAGAAAATCGATTTCGTAACCAATGCCTTGTGCCATTGTCCACCGCCTATACGTTTATTTGCATCATGCTTGATGATGCATGCGAAACAATATAGTTGACACTTTCTGCTTTTACAAGTAAAAATTTGCATCATGGCGTATGATGCGATTCACATACATGCAAAATTAAACGACATGGCCGAGATACGTGCCGGGCATCCTTTTCGTGGGAGTGTCCCGGAAGACGTAAATGGACCAGTTTCTGTCATTCAGATCAAAGATGTCGATTGGACTGGAAAGGTGAAATGGGCAGGTCTGACTAAAACATGCCTAGAGGGGAGGAAAGAACCTGACTGGATTCAAAGGGGCGACATCCTGTTTGTCGCTAGGGGCACAAAAATTGTGGCCGCGTATGTCGATGAAATTTCGGTACCTTGCGTGTGCTCGCAATATTTTTACCTGCTCAGAATCAAGACGGAAAGAGTTCTTCCGGAATTTGTGGCATGGCAAATCAATCAGCAGCCTGCGCAGACATATCTTGTTAAATCTGCAGAGGGAACAGCACAGGTCAGTGTCCGACGCAGTATGCTGGAAGACCTGAGCATTGTTATCCCTCCCCTCAATCAGCAGCAAATAATCATCGAACTATCCAAGTCAGCTTTACGCGAACGAGAGCTTCTTGAAGCACTCATCAGCAATCGCGAAAAAGAACTCAAAGCAATCGCGAAAAAACTACTTGAACCTGCTATTGCAGAAAGGTGAACTCATAATGGTTACTACTCCCATCAGCCAGGAAGACATCAACAAAGCTGTATGGTCCGCCTGTGATACGTTCCGCGGTACAGTCGATCCGAGCATTTACAAAGACTATGTCTTGACCATGCTGTTCCTGAAATACATCAGCGATGTCTGGCAGGATCACTATGATCAGTACAAAAAAGAGTATGGCGATCACCCGGAATTGATTGTGGAGATGCTGAAAAACGAGCGGTTCGTTTTGCCGCCAAAAGCCAGCTTTTACTCTCTTTACGATAAACGCCAACAGCCGGGCAACGGTGAACGCATCGATAAGGCGTTACATGCTATCGAAGAGGCGAACATCCAGAAGTTGCGCGACGTGTTCCAGGACATCAGCTTCAACTCCAACAAGCTGGGTGATGAAGCACAAAAAAACGATATCCTCCGCCACATCCTTGAGGATTTCGCAAAGCCAGAGCTAAACCTACGCCCAAGCCGCGTCGGCCAGCTTGATATCATTGGTAATGCCTACGAATTTCTCATCAAAAACTTCGCTTCTACCTCTGGGAAAAAAGCGGGCGAATTCTATACACCACCGGAAGTTTCTGAGTTGATCGCGGAGCTGGTAGCACCGCAGGAAGGTGATGAAATCTGTGATCCGACATGCGGGTCCGGCTCCTTGTTGCTCAAATGTGGTCAGCAGATTCGCAAGCACTTTGGCTCAAAAAAATATGCTCTCTTTGGTCAGGAGGCTATCGGCAGCACCTGGGCGCTTGCCAAGATGAATATGTTTTTGCATGCCGAGGACAATCACCGAATCGAGTGGGGCGACACCATCCGCAATCCCAAACTGCTGGAAGCAGAAGGGCGATTGAAGCACTATGATGTCGTGGTTGCCAATCCGCCGTTCTCCCTGGAAAAATGGGGGCATGCGAACGCAGAAGGTGACAAATTCAGCCGCTTCCGTCGCGGCATTCCACCGAAAACCAAGGGTGACTATGCCTTCATCCTGCACATGGTAGAGACTCTCAAACCCGGCACCGGGCGAATGGGTGTGGTTGTTCCGCACGGGGTTCTGTTCCGTGGCTCCAGCGAGAGGGTTATACGCCAAAAGCTGATCGAGGAAAATCTGCTTGATGCCGTGATTGGCCTCCCTGAAAAGCTCTTTTATGGCACGGGAATACCGGCGGCAATACTGCTATTCCGGAAGAAAAAGAGTGATAAGAAGGTGCTGTTCATTGATGCCAGCCGTGCCTTTCAGGACGGCAAAAACCAGAACTTTTTGCGTGATGAAGATATTGCGAGGGCAGTAGCCACATATGAGGCGCGGAAGAGCGTTGAAAGGTATGCATACCTTGCCACCCACAACGAAATCAAAGAGAACGACTACAACCTCAATATCCCCCGGTATGTGGATACATTCGAGGAGGAAGAGGAAATTGATCTTTTCGCTATTCGTAAAGAGCGTCAGAAGCTGAAGTCGGACCTTGCGGAGTTAGAGGTTCAGATGGAAAAATTCCTGAATGAATTAGGCATTCAATAATGGCTAAAATCAATGGGATGCCCACATCCATTCGGGCTGGAATACCGAAACTGCCTGAAACTCCCGTTGGATGGAAGAGGGAAAAACTGAGCAAGCATCTTTTCGAGATCAAAAGGCCGATAAGTCTCGAACCTGAAAGATCATACAGGCTTGTGACAGTAAAGAGGTCACGGGGAGGGGTTGAAGAGAGAAGTTGTCTTTTAGGCCGTGAAATAAAAACGCCGAGTCAGTTCCTTATTGAAGCCGGTGATTTCCTGATTTCCAAACGACAAATTGTTCATGGTGCGTGCGGCATTGTCCCGAATGAACTAGCTGGTTCCGTTGTTTCAAATGAATACACTGTGATCGGAACAAAGGGCGAAATTGACCTAGCTTTTCTTCAGTATCTTTCTGAGTCGATGTATTTTCAACAGACATGTTTCCATTCGAGCATCGGCGTTCATGTTGAAAAAATGATCTTCAATGTTGAACGGTGGTTGAATTGGCACTTCAATATTCCTCCCCGATCAATTCAGAAAAAAATTGTTGATATTCTTAGTACTTGGGACCAATCAATAGTAACCATCGAAGAATTAATCGAAAAAAGCAAAAAACAGAAAATAGCGCTGATGCAGAATTTGTTGACGGGAAAGAAACGGCTGCAAGCATTTAAATATGATTTTAGACAACTGAAATTATCAGATGTTGCGGATATTGACGTAAAGTCGCTTGGAGACAAGACGCCGAAACAATTTAAGTTCCGGTATATTACATTATCAGATGTAACACCTGGGCAAATCTCTAATAATCTTCAAAGTCATATTTTCTCCGAAGCTCCATCACGAGCCAGACGAATGATTCAAAACGGAGACATATTAATGGCAACGGTCAGGCCAAACCTTCAAGCATTTGCTCGTATAAATGAGGATTTCTCCGACTGTATTGCATCAACCGGGTTTTCTGTGATTTCACCAAAAAAAGGATTTCATGGAGACTATCTGTACCACTATCTCTTCAGCACGCATATCACATCGCAACTCAACGCTCTCGTGCTTGGATCAAGTTATCCAGCTATTAACTCGTCCGAAACGAAAGATTTAGACATAAACTGTCCCTCCTATGAAGAGCAAGTTGTCATAGCAGAAGTTCTCAATGCGGCCGAAGAGACTATCATCAACCTTACAGCTCAATTGAACTATTTAAGAGATCAAAAACAATCTTTAATTCAGCAACTTCTTGCCGGTAAGCGCCGAGTGAAAGCTAACGAACCATCACAGAATACGTTGCAGTCTAAGGTGAAAATATGAGCCTTGTCCCCCAGACCCAAGAACAGTTCAGCGCCCATATCCCCGCGCTTCACCTGCTGTCAGCATTGGGCTGGGAATATCTTTCTCCCTCTGCATGTCTTACCCTGCGAAGCAATAACAGTGAAGTGTTGCTCAAACCTATTCTCATTGAGGCACTTCGAGATCGCCGCTTCGAGTACAAAGGGGAAATATATCCTCTATCCAATAACGCCATTGACCAGATTATCCGCGAACTATCTTCTCCCTCCTTGCATGAAGGGCTGCTGGCAGCCAATGAACGGATCTATGAAAAGCTGACCCTTGGTATCACCGTCACCGAGTTCATGGCGGACGGGAAGAAACACCAACCCACTATTCAGGTGATCGACTGGCAGAATTATGCTGCCAACAGTTTTCATGTTTCCGAAGAGATGGAAGTCCTCTCCGCTCAGGGCACTCATACACGTCGTCCCGATGTCGTCTGCTTTGTAAACGGCATCCCTCTGCTTATCATCGAGGCGAAACGCCCTGATTCCGGCAACCCGGACAAGTCGATGATCGACGAAGGAGTGAGCCAGCATCTGCGCAACCAGCGACTGGACGAGATTCCTGAACTGTTTGCCTATGCCCAACTTCTGCTGGCGGTCAGTCATAGCGAAGGTCGTTATGGAACCACCCACACACCCGCAAAATTCTGGTCTCGCTGGCAAGATGAGGAGTTCACTGAGGCTCAGTATGCGGCGCTGAAGAACACGCCGCTTGCTCCGGTAGTCAACAAAGCGCTATTCGCCGACAAACCTGGCAAGGTTCGCGATTATTTCGAGAGCCTCTGGTCAAATAAATCGCTACCGACTGACCAGGACCGGCTTCTGGCCAGTCTCGCCGACAAGCAACGACTGTTGGAATTCATCCGTCTGTTTCTCCTCTTTGACAGGAAGAGCGGCAAGATTGCGGCCCGCTACCCGCAGTTCTTCGGCATCCGTGCTCTTATCAACCGGATCAACCAGCGTCGCCCGGATGGTGGCCGGGAGGGGGGCGTACTCTGGCACACGACCGGGTCGGGCAAGTCTCTCACCATGGTCATGCTGACCAAGGCGCTCCTGCTCCATGACAGCCTCGGCAATTGCCGGTTTATCGTCGTCACGGATCGCATCGATCTGGAAAAGCAGCTATCAAAAACCTTCATGAGCGGCGGAGCCTTTGGTTCCATGGTTGCCACCAAGAAAGAAGGGGAGAAGTCCAAGGTCACATCTGGCCGGGATCTCGCGCGGCGGATCGGCCATGGTAGCGAGCGAATCATTTTCACCCTGATCCACAAGTTCAATACCGCCTCAAAGCTGCCGGAATGTTACAACCCTTCCGGTGACCTCATCGTATTGGTGGATGAAGGGCATCGTAGCCAAAAGGAAAACCATGAGCGCATGCGCATGGCGCTGCCCAATGCTGCCTTTGTGGCTTTCACCGGAACGCCGATTCTCAAAGGTGAAAAGACCACCAACAAATTCGGTCCTATCGTTCATGCCTATTCAATGCAGAAGGCTGTGGAGGACAAGACCGTCACGCCTTTGCTCTATGAGGAGCGCCAACCGGCCCTTGATATCAACGAGCAGGCTGTTAACAACTGGTTCGAAAAAATTACTGCTGGTTTGAGTGATGCCCAGAAAGCCGACCTGAAAAAGAAATTTGCCCGGAAGGGAGCCATTTACGGCTCAGAGAACCGGATCGAGCTGATTGCCTGGGATATCGGCGTCCATTTCAGCGAAAACTTCAAAAAGCTGGGCATTGGCCTCAAGGGGCAGGTAGCAACGGACAAAAAACTGGATGCCATCCGCTACAAGAAGCATCTGGATGCCACGGGACTGGTGACAAGTGCTGTTGTGATCTCTGCTCCCGACACGCGGGAGGGGAATACCGAAGTCGACGAATCAAAAATGCCCGAGGTCCAGAAGTGGTGGAAGGCTAACGTCGGCAACAATGGTGAAAATTATGAACGTCAGGTTCTGGAGGATTTTGCCACTGACGGAGATCCGGACTTGCTGATTGTTGTTGATAAGCTCCTGACCGGTTTCGATGAGCCACGCAATGCTGTCCTTTACATCGATAAGCCGCTGGAGGGCCACAACCTTATTCAAGCGATTGCTCGTGTTAACCGGTTGCACGAGGAGAAACGCTTCGGTTTGTTGATCGATTATCGCGGCATTCTGAAACAGCTGGATACGGCTATCCGCGACTACCAGGACCTGGAAACCCGTACGCAGCAAGGGTATGACATTCAGGACATCGAGGGGCTTTACAGCCAGATGAGCACGGAGTACAAGCGTCTGCCCATGCTCCATGACGGGCTCTGGGCGTTTTTCAAGGATGTGCAGAATCGCCGGGATTTGGAACAGTACCGGCAGGTCCTCATGCCGAAGTATGTAGAAGATGCCGAGGGCACCAGTTTCGATTCCCGTCAAAAGTTACGTGAGGATTTCTACGAAGCCCTGACGGCCTTTGGCGTCTGTTTGCAGGTATCGCTCTCTTCCCGCTCTTTCTTCGAGGACAAGAGTTTTTCTGAGGATCTTATCAAGACCTACAAGGAAGATCTGCGTTTCTTCAGTAACTTGCGCAAGATAGCCCGTCAGGATGCTCTGGAAACGGTTGATTACAGCGTTTATGAAGAGCAGATCAGCCGTCTGGTGGATAAACAGGTTATCGGCTTGGAGATCAAAGAACCCGACGGTGTTTATCTGGTAAACGAACTTGGAAAGGAGCAAGACCCCAGTAATTGGTCAGAAGAAAAAACCCGCAACGAGACCGACATTATCCGGACACGCCTGAAAAAGACCATTGAGCAGGATCTGGCTGATGACCCCTATGCACAGCAAGTCTTTTCTAAACTCTTGAAAATGGCCATTGCCGAGGCAGAGGCGATGTTTAAGCACCCATTCAAGCAATATGCGCTGTTTAAGGATTTTGAAAACAAGGTGAAAAATCGCGAAATTGAGGGGGAGCCCAACTGTTTCGGTGATAACCGCCATGCCAAGGCATACTTCGGCACCTTCAAACTGGTTCTGGGTGACGACTCGCTGTCTACTCTCGACGAAGACCAGCAGAAGAAGTACGTTGACGAGGCATTGGCAATTGATGAGATGGTAAAGAATGCTGTCGCGGAGAATTCTCTTAATCCGCAGAATATTGAAACTGCCATTCGTAAAGGTCTTTTACCGCGACTCTTCGTATTGATTGGTTTGGACAAGGCCAAAGATGTCATCGAGCATGTCATACAGATCACGCGGGTAGGCTTAAGCAGAGGGAGGCATTGATCAATGCGGCAATGCCTACAGTATGGCAATGAAGAGATTTGCTATCAGGTTAATCGTGTCGTCAGCCGGAAACTGAAGATTGCCATCCATGTCTACCCGGATGGCAAAGTGCAAGTAGATGCTCCGGCAGATGCCGAACCTGTCAGGATTTCAAATGCTGTCCGTGTGCGTGCCCGCTGGATATCGAAACGGCTCAAAGAGATACGCGAAAGGAATCTCCACGTTCTGCCCCGCGAGTATGTCAGTGGTGAGAGCTATTTCTACCTTGGTCGGCGCTACCTGCTAAAGGTGATTGAAATTCCTGGTTGTGTCAGTAAAACCAAACTGGTTGGTCGATATTTGCAGGTATCCACTCAGACAGCAGAGCAGACATTGGTAAAGCGATTCGTCAAGGCATGGTATAGAGCACGGGCAAAAGAGTTGTTTGCCAGAAGGCTTTCTGTATTGGCAGAGCAGGTTGTATGGCTTCGTGAAATACCACCTGTGAAGCTGCTGACCATGCGAATCCAATGGGGGAGCTGCTCTCCAAGCGGGGTAGTGGTACTAAATCCCAATCTGGTAAAAGCGCCGAGGGAATGTGTGGACTATGTGATTTTACATGAGGTCTGCCACCTGAGAGAGCACAACCATAGTCCAAAGTTTTACCGGTTGCTTACGGAGTTGATGCCGGATTGGGAAAAGCATAAGACTCGGCTGGATGGGCTTGCGGAAATGCTGCTGAATGATTGAATGTAGTTTGCTGACTTGATTTACGGTGGATGCAATTGCCATCGTGGGGTGATCAGACGTTAGGAGAACTATTATGAAGCAAAGTAAATTGGTAGTTTTTGAAAGCAAATCAATTCGAAGGATTTGGCATAATGAAGAATGGTGGTTTTCAGTGGTGGATGTTTGCGGGGCTTTGACTGATAGTCTTGATGCCGGAGCTTACTGGAGAAAATTGAAGCAACGACTCAAAGCGGAAGGAAGTGAGGTCGTGACAAATTGTCACGGACTGAAATTGGAAGCAGCTGATGGCAAAAAGTACACTACTGACTGTGCGAACACGAAAAATATGTTCCGCATCATCCAATCGATTCCCTCCCCCAAGGCCGAACCGTTCAAACAATGGCTTGCCCAGGTCGGCTATGAGCGCATCCAGGAGATCGAAAACCCCGAACTGGCTCAGGAGCGGATGAAGCAACTCTACGAACAGAAGGGGTATCCGAAGGACTGGATCGACAAGCGCTTGCGGGGGATCGCCATCCGCCAGAACCTGACCGACGAATGGCAGGAGCGGGGGGTTGCCACTGAGAGGGATTTCAGCATTCTGACCGCCGAAATTGCCAAGGCCACCTTTGGCGTGACGCCGTCGGAACACAAGGAACTGAAGGGGCTGACCCGGAAAAACGAAAACCTGCGGGACCACATGACAGATCTGGAGCTGATCTTCACCATGCTCGGGGAAAGGGTGACAACCGAGATATCGCAGACGGAGAAGCCGGATACCTTCGAGAAGAACAGGAAAGTCGCCAAGCGGGGCGGCGGTGTCGCCGGCACGGCGCGTCGGGAAACCGAGAAGGAATTAGGGCGTAGTATAGTTAGTAATGAGAATTTTCTGCCGAAAAAAATGAAAGGCCATAAGTCGAAATAATCGTTCCGCCATCACGGTAGCGAACTGATGCGAGAATAGGAGTTACAAGGCGCTGGTTTGAAAGCTGCCCTGCCGCGTCCCGCGCCGCGCCAGTTCCGCGTCGATCAGATTTAGTATCTCGAACTTCTTCAACGACCATAGTGGCGCCATCAGGTTGTCATGGCCGCCGTCGCCGGTCAGGCGATGGATCAGAATTTTCGGATCAAGCCGCTCCAGCACATCGCAGACCAGCCCGGCATAACTGTCCCTGTCGAGCAGTTCAACACCGCCTTGCAGGTACATTTCCGCCAATCTGGTCCCCTTCATGACATGCAGCAGGTGGAGTTTAACGCCGTCCACACCGAGACGGTTCAGCTCACCTGCCATGGCCAGCATCTCCTCCCTCGTTTCGCCAGGCAGCCCCAGAATTATGTGGGCACAGACCCGCAATCCCCGTGATTTGGCCCGCTCAATGGCAGAAACGGAACAGGCGTGATCGTGATGGCGATTGATGAACTTCAGGCTACTGTCACTACTGGTCTGAAGCCCGAGTTCCAGCCATAAATATGTACGTTCGCTCAGTTTGGCGAGATAATCCAGGACCTCATCAGGCAGGCAATCGGGGCGGGTGGCGATGATGATTCCAACAATTTCGGAAACATCAAGCGCTTCGTCAAACAGGGTGCGAAGAACTTCAACCGGGGCATAGGTATTGGAGTATGCCTGGAAGTAGGCGATGAATTTATGGGCCCGGTACTTGCGGCGCATAACCTCCTTGCCGTCTTCGAGCTGGGCGGCAACACCCAGGTCGCGGAGGATGCCGAATGAACCGGAGCCGTGGCCGCCGCAGTAGATGCAACCCTTTGTATCCAGTGTGCCGTCCCGGTTGGGGCAGCTGAAACCGGCATCGATTGAGATGCGCTGCACCTTGCAGCCGAAGACCCGCTTCAGTTCATGGGAGAAGGCATTGTAGCGTTTATCCGGAGGCATCACCCGGTTGTTACCCGGCATGGGGCAGGGATTGCTGCTTCACAGGGAACCCTTGTCTGGCAGAGGCCGCATCCTGTCTGCGGAACGCCATACTGTTCCGAGAGCCTTTCAGGGGCGGTTCCGTAGACCAGTTCACGGCAGAGGGCCTTGTCATGGCCGTTTCGTGTTATGGCAAACACAGGGCAGCGGGCGATGCAGATGCCGCAGCTTCCGTCATGGTAATGGAGGCAGTTGGAGCGATGATTGCGGAAATTTCGCGGGGTCGGCAATAACGAAAGGGTTGTGATGACACTTCCGCAGCGGTGGGCGATCCCGCGGGAGGTAATGAAACCGTCGCTCAGGCTGAAGGTGCCTAACCCGGCAGCATAGGCGGCGTGACGTTCTGACCAGCTGGAGGCGATGCCGACCGGTGTATCACTGTATTCCTTCCAGAGCGGAGAATACTGTGGCGCCACTGCGCCATGCCCCTGCTCTTCCAGCCATGCGGCCAGATGCCGGCGCAGGTCGCCGTTGACGGTTTCCCCGTGGGTACGGGTCAAGGCCCATTCACGGGATGGCAGGTCGGTCTGCCTGCGATTACTTTCCCGAACCGCCAGGTTGATGGGGAGTATCCAGCTGACAACGGTTGCCGCACCAGGCAGCAGATCACTGGGCAGGAGATGGAACTGGCCGATTATCTGCTGGTAGTCAAGGAAAACCTGGTCTTGTGCCGAGGCGAATCCCACCAGCGGTTCATCCAGATACGGATTGTCGCTGTCCGGCAGGTGATTGCCGGGGTGAGCGGCGATAAAGCGGATTATTTCTTTACGCAGCAGTTCTTCCATGGTTTACCCTCCCCATTACTTGCAAATGCGCCCGCTCATCACCCCTGCACCGTTGGGAAGCTCCACTGCAAGCCTGTGCACATCGGACAGCCCTGCTGTTGTCATCATGGCTGTCAGTTCCTTTTCGGAATAGGACTGGCCTGAATCGGTGCCCAGCAGCATGTTGAGAGAAAAAAGGGCCGGAAAGGGGGGGCCGTTCCTGTCATCATCCAGGATAAATTCCTGCACCAGCAGAATGCCGCCCGGATTTAGTGCCGCCGCTGCCTTGCGTACAAGCGCCGCACATGCTTCGGGGCCGTCGGCATGGAGCACGTGGGAAAGCCAGGCAGCATCAAAGCCGCCCGGCACCGGATCAACATGGTAATCACCGGAGGTGAAGGCTATTCTCCGGGAAAGATCGAAGCGGGCAATGGTTCCCTCGGCAAAGGTCCGGGTGGTGGGGAGATCGTACACAACAGCGGACAGCTCCGGATTGGCAAGGCAGAAATGGATCGCATAGGTCCCTGGCCCGCCGCCCAGATCCAGCAGGCTTTGACAGCCGGACAGGCTTATTGCCCTGGCGACACGGGGCGCCAGCTGGCTGGCCAGATTATACATCCCCATGAGGAAGCTTTCCCTGATGGTTGCGTCATCGCCATGGGAAACAGATTCCCGGATCGGACTGCCGCTGGTCACGGCCTCATGCAGCCTGGCCCATCCAGACATCAGGTGGTGATGGTGCATGATGATATGTCCCAGATACCCGGAGGAGTTTTTGGATAGATTGACCGCGGCAAACGGGGTGTCAACATACGTGTCGTCACGCTTCTCCAGCAGTCCGAGGGCCGACAGTGCGTCAAGCAGCATACCGGTCGCCCGCGGGTCTGCGTGCCGCGCCCGGGCAACCTCCGCTGCTGTCCTTGCAGTACCGTCCAGAACGCTGAAGAGATCAAGCTTCACCCCGGCATGCAGTGCACAGGCACTCCAGTACCCGCCGGACAGCTGCAGCAGATCGGGTATCGTCCAAACAGTTGTTTCCATATGTTTCCCTCCGCTGGTTACAGCATCTTTCTCAGATACTGCCCCGTTGATGATTTCGTCACCTTGGCCACCTGTTCCGGAGTGCCGACCGCGATGATCTCGCCCCCCCGGTCGCCACCCTCGGGTCCCAGGTCGATGACCCAGTCGGCTGTCTTGATCACATCCAGGTTGTGCTCGATTATGACGATGGTGTTGCCGCTTTCCACCAGACGCTGCAGTACCTCAAGCAGCTTGCGGATATCCTCGAAATGCAGCCCGGTGGTCGGTTCGTCCAGGATGTAGATGGTGCGGCCGGTGGCCCGCTTGGAAAGCTCCTTGGCCAGTTTGACCCGCTGCGCCTCGCCCCCCGAGAGGGTGGTGGCGGACTGCCCCAGGGTGATGTAGCCCAGGCCGACCTCTTCCAGGGTTTGCAGCTTGTTGCGGATGCGCGGGATGGCCCCCATGAACTCCAGGGTCTGGGAAACGGTCATGTCCAGCACCTGGGCGATGGATTTCCCCTTGTACAGCACCTCCAGGGTTTCGCGGTTGTAGCGGGCCCCCTTGCAGACCTCGCATTCCACGTACACATCCGGCAGGAAGTGCATCTCGATCTTGATAATGCCGTCGCCGGAGCAGGCCTCGCAGCGCCCTCCCTTGACATTGAAGGAATAGCGCCCAGGCTTGTAGCCGCGCAGCTTGGATTCGGGCAGGTTGGCGAACAGGTCGCGGATATCGCCGAACACCCCGGTGTAGGTGGCCGGGTTGGAGCGCGGGGTGCGGCCTATGGGCGACTGGTCGATGTTGATGACCTTGTCCAGATGCTCCAGCCCCCTGACATCCCTGACGGCGCCGGCCTTCTCGCGGCTGCGGTACAGGCGCTGGCTGAGCACCTTATGGAGGGTGTCGATCACCAGGGTGGACTTGCCCGAGCCGGAGACCCCGGTCACGCAGGTCAGCACCCCCAGCGGGATCTCCACATCCACCCCCTTGAGGTTGTTCTCCGTGGCCCCGGTGATGCTCAGGTAGCGGGAAGCTTTGCGCCGCTTGACCGGCACAGGGATGGTCAGCTCGCCGGACAGGTACCTGCCAGTGAGGGAATCCGGATTCGCCATGATCTGTGCAGGGGTGCCCTGGGCCACGACCTCGCCGCCATGCACGCCGGCCCCAGGCCCCATGTCGATGACATGGTCGGCTTCCATGATGGTCTCCTCATCATGCTCAACCACAAGAACCGTATTGCCGATGTCACGCAGATGCTTGAGGGTCCCAAGCAGCCGCGCATTGTCCCGCTGGTGCAGACCGATGGAGGGCTCGTCAAGGATGTACAGCACGCCCACCAGGGATGAGCCGATCTGGGTCGCCAGGCGGATACGCTGTCCTTCGCCTCCCGAAAGAGTTCCGGCGGTGCGGTCCAGGGAGAGGTAGTCCAGTCCCACATTGACCAGGAATGTCAGCCGTTCGCGGACCTCCTTGAGGATGCGGCGGGCAATCTCGCGCTCCTTGTCAGTGAGCGCCAACCCCTCGAAGAAATGCAGACAATCGCGGATGGCCAGCGCCGTCACATCCCTGATGGTCTTTCCCCCCACCAGCACATGCAGCGCCTCGGGCCGCAGGCGCGCCCCCTGACAGGTGGGACAGGGCATGACGTTCATGTACTTTTCCAGATCCTCCCGGGCGGCATCCGATTCTGTTTCGCGCCATCTGCGCTGCAGGTTGTTCAGGACCCCTTCGAACTCCTTCTGGTAGGTGTGGCGGCGATCTCCCTCCTCCTCCCACCAGAATTCGATCTTCTCCCCCTTGGAGCCGTGCAGGATAATGTCGCGGATCTGTTCCGGAAGATCCTTGAATGGCAGGCGTATGTCGAATTTGTATGCCTTGGCCAGGGCGTCCAGGATCATGTGGAACCAGCCGGAAAGGCGTTTTTCCCATGGTGAAATGGCCCCTTCCCGCAGGGAAAGCTCCGGGTTGGGTATGACCAGTTCGGCATCGAAGTACATGCGGGTGCCCAGGCCGGTGCAGTCCGGGCAGGCGCCGTGGGGATTGTTGAAGGAGAACAGCCGTGGGGTGATCTCCTGGTAGGAGATGCCGCAATCAACGCAGGCGAGCTTTTCCGAGAAAAGCAGGACCTGCTCCTTTTCGGGCTTCTTCAGGCCGGACCGGGGCTCTTCCGGTATCTCTGCGGTTTTAACTGCAGCCACAG
>Ga0209212_1004905_pt1 | contig 16265 bp, 16 predicted proteins | sample RifGroC2_FD_183996 | JGI IMG/M metagenome (GOLD analysis project Ga0209212, IMG submission 183996) | Groundwater microbial communities from Rifle, Colorado, USA - Groundwater C2 (SPAdes) (version 2) | ecosystem: Environmental > Aquatic > Deep subsurface > Groundwater | place: Rifle, Colorado...
AAATGCTCGAAGGGCAGCCGCCGCCGGAGGAGGTCTTCCCGCGCTTCTACGCCTTCATCGCCGGCAGCATCCTTGTGGCGCACAACGCCGCCTTCGATATCCGCTTCCTCCGCCACGAGTTCGCAAGACTCAAGATGAACCTCCCCCACCGGCATCTCTGCACGCTGGAGATGAGCCGCCTCCGCCTCCCCCGACTGCCCGACCACACCCTGGAAACAATCTACCTCCACCTGTTCCCTGGCGCCGACTTCCTTCGGCAGAACCACCGCGCCCTGGACGACGCGCGGATGACGGCGCGGATCTGGATGAAAATTGAGGGAGGATGAGTGAGGGGCATCCGAAAGTCGACTCGAAACTTCTTGCCCATTTCCAACAACTGGCTTATAGTTTGATCAATATTTCAACATGAAAATCAGAGGTTCAATATGTTGGCCAAAAAAGATAAGCAAATTGCCGAAGAACTGAAAAGAAGACTTACCCAAATTGTGAAACTTGCAGATTTCCGCGTATTCGGCTCCCGTGCGAGGGGAGATGGGGATGAGTATTCCGACCTCGACATCTTCCTGGAGGTCGAATCACTCTCCAAGACGCTAAAAGACCATATCCTGGAGATTGCCTGGGAGGTCGGTTTCGAGAACAATATCAAGATATCCTGCCTTATCTTCACCAGGAGCGAGATAGAGAATTCCCCCATGCGATCATCGCCCATCGTCAGGAGCGTCGCAACGGAAGGGATACGGATATGACCGACAAGCAGGCGCTCTTCACCTATCGGATTCGCGAAGCTGAAGAAACTTTGCACGATGCGCAGCAGATGCTGCAAAGCGGCATCACACCCAGGTCCGTTATCAACCGGTCATATTACGCCATGTTCTATGCCGTATTGGCCCTTTTTATCAGCGCAGGCATCAACCCAAAGACATCAAAGCATTCCGGGATAATCACCCTTTTTGATAAGGAATTCGTACATGCCGGAAAGTTCGACAGTCAATTTTCCAAGATGCTCCACAGGATGTTTGATGCAAGGCAAGAAAGCGATTATAAGGAACTCGTAGAATCATCCGTCGATGATGCTGCCGAATCCATCGAGACGGCATCTGAATTCATTAAGACCATCAAGTCTTTCATTGATAGAGCAACGTCAATTTAAATAAAGCCGTGGACGACAAAAATGTCCCAGTGAGCCGCGAGAACCGGCACTGTTTCAGAAGATTCGACTGGGAGAGGTGAACCGTCATGGCAAAGAAACTCTCCTACGAACGCTACGCCTGGTTCCACGGCCGGGTGAAGGCCGACGTCTTTCCGAACTCGACGCATCTGGCGGGGCGTTTCGAGATCTCCCACAAACAGGCGCAGCGCGACATCGAGTTCATGAGGGAGCGCCTCGGCGCCCCCCTTCTCTACAACGCCGACCACAGGGGCTACGGGTACAAGGAGGGAAACTACGAACTGCCGCCCTTCCTCCCCCCGATCAAGGAGTACATCCGCCGGAATTTCTACGTCATCACGGGCGAGCGCTCCACGGACGTGGTGCTGTGTTTTACACCCGGCGTCTCTCCATGGATCGCTGAGCAGGAATGGCACGAGGCCCAGGATGTTTCAGTCGGGAAGGACGGCAGCCTGCGCCTGCGTTTCCCCGTGTCCGGCTTCGGCGAAGTCGCCCGGGAAATCCTCAAATACGGGGCCGCCGTCGAAGTGCTCGAACCGAAGGAGCTCCGCGACGCGATCCGGGAGGAAATTCGGAAGATGGGAACCCTGTACCGGTAGAGCGGGGAGATACAAAAAATAAATTTACATCCACCAAACTGGTAGGACACGTTATGGGGGACCAGGGGGTTTACAATGCGTTCCAAAAGGGGGAAACCGCCTGTTGTGGCGGGGGGCGGATCAATGGTATTATTACACGAATACGGAAACTTACAGACTTGAAGTCACAAATTGTGATTTCAAGTCTGAGATGGAGAAGATTTTCGACGAAGTGATCGAGTGGACTTTGCGCTTGCGGAAACAGTCTTCCCGCTCTGATTCGTCCGGGTTGTAACGAAGCTGTTGAAAACGGACAGAGGAATGCCCTCGATCGCCGACGAGGTGGCCACACTCAGGATAATTCCGGCCTCGCGTTCGGCGGGATCTTTCAGATAACGATTCGTCTCGATGAGGCTTTTCTTTTTCATGAGCATGATTTTAGCAGAATATCCCTTATTGATCAAAGGGAAAGAATCATTGATGGACCGATCGAATATCTGCCGAAGATGATTCACAAGCGGCGGTTGGTGAGGAATTACCTGACCGAACGGAGTAAGCCGGAAACAGAAGAAACGCTGAAAGAAGATGGATGAAGAGCCGTCTGAAACGGAATCGGGGCGATCTATGAAGAAACATCTCAATTTCCACTGCCATGAGGAAGCATCACACTTTGGATGACACCCGGATCGTGGCAGCCGTCAAGCTGGCAATAGAGGAGAGATGATGGATTCCATTCCGACATACTACCAATACTGGGGGAAGGCGGAGAAAGACGGAAGCAATTATCACTTTTTAGTCTACCACTGTCTCGATGTGGCGGCGGTTGGATATGTGCTGATAACGAAAAACGGTTACTTTCGTAATAAGCTTTTAAACCTTACGGGTCTTGATGAAGAAACCTGTCTTTTTTGGATGCTTTCTTTTCTGTCCCTCCATGATGCTGGCAAATTTACAGAAAGCTTTCAAGGTTTGCGAAAAGACTTACTCAAACAACTTCAAGGAAAAGAATCCCAACGCCATTACATTCGACACGATCGACTGGGCTATCTTCTTTGGGAACAGAAATTATGTAACAGGGCGAGTATGCAATCTTGGCTTGGGCTTCAGGTGGACGAAAAAAATCATGACAAATGGAACAGAGCGTTGCACTGGTTTGCCAGACCTATGATCGGGCATCATGGCGAGCCCCCCAGGAAGGAAGGCCCCAGCGGTATTCAATTGCGACTTGAAAATTATTGTTGTGACCAGGATGTGAAGGCAGCCAATAGCTTCATGGATGATGTTGTCAATATGCTGCGGGAAGATATCTCATCACTGAACCCGCCTGACTATTCCAAACAACTTAAGGCGCAATGGGCGATGGCCTCTTGGTTTCTGGCAGGCTTTACCGTGCTTTGCGATTGGATTGGTTCAAACAACCAGTGGTTCCCGTATTGTGAAGCTGAGAAGCCGCTACGCGAATACTGGAAAACACAGGCTATCCCTCAGGCGGACCACGCTATAAAGGAATCAGGCATCAGCATGAATTTGCAGTCTCTGAACGAAATCAGCTTCAGCAAGTTATTCCAGAATCTGCCCAAGCCTACGCCCTTGCAAGCATTCGTTGCCGAATGCGCCGTTGATATGTTGCCACAGCTCTTTATCCTCGAAGATGTCACAGGTTCCGGCAAAACCGAGGCCGCTTTATTTCTTTCCCGGCGACTCATGGCGAAGGGAGCGGGCAAAGGACTCTTTATCGCGCTGCCGACCATGGCCACATCCAATGCCATGTACGCAAGGTTGGAGATAGTCTATCAACTTTTGTTTCAGGATGATTTCAACCCATCCCTTGTTTTGGCTCATGGAGCGCGACATTTATCAGCCACTTTTATGCAGTCGATCACAAACCCAGAACAGCTATACCGTCGAGAAACATATGGAACAGAGGATGAAACGGCTACAGCCCAGTGCAGCGCCTGGCTGGCTGATAACCGCAAAAAGGCTTTACTGGCTGATGTGGGGGTTGGGACGCTCGACCAGGCGTTATTGGCGATCTTGCCATCCCGTTTTCAATCCCTAAGACTTTTGGGGTTATGCGGGAATATTCTCATTGTAGACGAGGTCCATGCTTATGACCACTATATGAACCGGTTGCTGCAAACCCTCCTAACCTTTCATGCCCGTTTCGGCGGGAGCGCCATTCTCCTGTCGGCGACACTGCCCCATCATGTCCGTCAACAAATGATCGCAAGTTTTGCCAAAGGCCTTGAGATAGAGCAAGTACCGAAGGTCTCCCCGGCCAGTTATCCGCTCGCCACGACCGTAACACGGGCTGGTACTGTTATCGAAACACCCATTGAGGCGACTTCCCACAGGCGAACCAGTATAGAGGTACAAATTGTTTTCGAGCAGTCTGAGATTGAACGATTGATTGTAAAAGCTGCCCAGGAGGGGAAATGCGTTTGCTGGATACGAAACACCGTGCATGACGCTCTCCAGGGTTACAACAGCCTTAAGGGTCGCGTCGCAACGGAAAACTTGGTCCTCTTTCATGCCCGCTTCGCCATGGGCGATCGTTTGGATATAGAAAAGTATGTATGCTCAGCATTCGGCAAGGAAAGTGGTGAGACCGAACGGTGCGGAAAAATCCTGGTAGCCACTCAAGTCGTGGAGCAATCTCTTGATCTTGATTTTGATCTTCTCATTTCCGATCTTACGCCTATGGATCTGCTTATCCAAAGATCTGGACGGTTACACCGGCATCTCCGCGATGCGCGGGGCAATCCATTGCTGAACGGCATAGGGAGGGATATGCGGGAATTGCCGTGTTTCGTCATCCATTCCCCCGCCCCCTCTGACGAAGCGGACAGTGATTGGTTCAAGAAGGCCTTCCCGAAAGCCTCCTATGTCTATCCCAGTCATGGCTGCCTCTGGCTAACCGCCAGACTCTTGCAGGATAAAGGGATATTGCGGATACCCGATGATGCCCGCGAACTGATCGAGGCTGCGTTTACGGAAGAGGCGGATAAACGGATACCGCCCAGTCTGCGGCAGCGAGATATTGAGGCGGAAGGTGAAATGATGCGAGATACATCCCTCGCTCATATCAATATGCTCAAGATTGAAGAGGGATACGCTGCAACGGCAAACCAGTGGCGTGAGGACATGCGGACCCCTACAAGACTCGGTGATACGGAAACAACCGTGCGTTTGGCCCGCTGGGACGGTACGATGCTTATGCCATGGTATGACGCCGAGGCGTTCCCTTGGGACATGAGCCAGGTGAACATCCGTGCAGCCAAAGTCTCCTCTGAGGCTGTTCAGAAAGATCCGGCCCTGGCAAAGGCCATCGAGAATTTGAAAGCCGGATTGCCGGACAAAGGGAAATGGAGCCTGCTGGTTGCGGTCTCACCCGTCGGCGATGGAACGTGGCGGGGAGAGGCGCAAGACAGAAGCGGTAGATCTGTAATTTTGACCTACAGCCAGGAAACCGGTCTTCAGGTTTCGCGAAAGGAGTGAGAAGGAATGCAATTTAACCTCATTGATGAAAGGTGGATACCGGTCCGGCGGCGTGACGGCAGTTCGGATAAAATAGCGCCTCATGAAGTCACAAAAGGCTTCGCTGATAATCCGGTCGTGGCTCTCGATGCGCCTAGACCGGATTTCAACGGCGCGCTCATCCAGTTTCTCATTGGTCTGGTTCAGACGACGGCGGCTCCCGATGACGAAGATGACTGGGAGGAATTGCTCGCCTCGCCGCCCTCGCCGGAATCTTTGTATGAACGGTTCATGACCGTTCATGATGCCTTTAATCTTGGCGGGGACGGACCGAGGTTCATGCAGGATTTTGAAGATTTTACTGCTGAGTATAGCTCAGTAGATGGCTTGCTCATTGAATCACCTGGCATCCATGCTCAGGAGCTGAATACTGATCACTTTATAAAACGTAACACCGTTATAGGGATATGTCCCTGTTGTTGCGCTACGGCACTCTTTAGTCTTCAAACAAATTCGCCTTCGGGGGGGCCGGGTTATATGACTTCGCTGCGAGGCGGTGGACCTCTTACAACCCTTGTCTTGGGTGATGGTAACCATGATTCTGTTTGGCAGCTTTTAACTTTGAATATCCTTGAAAAAACTAAATTCTTAAACATCTGTGGCAATATCAATCTTATCGAAAAGAAAAGTATCTTTCCATGGATGGGTACAACAAGAAAAGGAAAGCGTAAAAAAGGTGATCAATTTACTGGTGAGTGTACAACTCCAGAAGAGGCTCACCCTACCGCCATGTTCTGGGCAATGCCTCGCAGGATTAGGCTGAATTTTAAAAATCTAAGATTAGGTATTTGCGACATCTGCGGCATTTCTTCTAGCAGTATCATCGCTTCACATAAAAAAGCCCCAGGTGGTGCCAGTTATGAGGGTTGGCTGCATCCTTTGACGCCTTATTACGAGAAAAATGCAACGATGGATAAGCTACCCGTCCATGCTCAACCTGGTGGCATAAGCTACCGTCATTGGCTCGGTTTAGTTTCCAATGATTTAAAGGATAAGAAGACACCGGCACGTATTGTCCATGAGTTCATTAACAACCGTCAAAGAAAAGATTGGCAATTCCGTTTGTGGGCGTTCGGCTATGATATGAATAAAGCAAAATCCCGCTGCTGGTACGAGTCAATTATACCGCTTCTGTATCTTGATCCAAGAATTCGCGCGCAATATGAGCAGAATGTTGCGGGAATGATCAGGGCTGCGGCCAAGATAGGAGAGAATTTGCGGATCGCTATTAAAAATTCAATTCATGGGGATCCCATATTCAATCCTTTAACGAAGGAAATAAAATGGCAATACAAAGACATAAAAAAACTCCCCGCTAATGAAGATAAATGCAGATCGAAGATATTGCATGAGACTCGGGGAATGACCTCCTTAATCGCAATGGAAGCTGCATTCTGGCAGAACACAGAATCACAATTTTATTCATCCTTGCTCGGTCTTAAAAGCGCCTTGGAATCTGGTAATGATATTAACCAGGAAATGAAGAAATGGCATAATGCATTGTGCCATGAAGCACAAAAGCTTTTCGATGCCTATGCATGGGAAGGCGCTATCGAAGATACCGACCCCAAACGGGCAGTGTATGCCCGCAAGGAGCTGGATAAGTTTAATCATAGTAAAATCGTAAGAGAACTTATTGGTTTATAGTGACATTTTTGGAATAGAAAGGAGGATGCATGGCTACTTCGTATCTGCGATTTGACAAGGATTCACCGGAAATCGAAGCTCTCGCAACATGGCGGTGTTGGCTGGATGACAACCGGGGAGAGCGAGCTGTCTTACGCCGGTGTGGGACACTGACAGACGTGGCTTTTTCCCCGGCCTATCATCGACTGCGGTCAGCAGTAAGTCGGTTCGGATTCGTTGACGATGATGGTCTCACATTGGTGGCAGGGCTGGCGGCGCGAATTAAGGATGTTATAGGCAGCGGAAGCATTGCCGAACAGATGGCAACCCCCAAATCAGGCGGCGACTCCAAGGCCAGGGTCAGTGGTCTGCGCTTTCGCAGGCTTTTGAAGGTACGGGAACGAGAGGATCTCTTCAGCGCCATGATCCGTGTAATTGCCCTACTTGGCGGAAGTATCAATATGCGGAGCCTGGCACAAGGCGTTTATTTCTGGAACGATAAAACCCGCAAACAGTGGGCCTTCGACTACTACTCGAAAGCGCCAGGGGAGGCATGATCCTAAGTGTGACTGTTATCAATTCAAAAACTTCATGAAAGGAGAATCGGAAACATGAGTACTTTTATTCAACTGCATCTGCTGACGTCATATCCCCCTTCCAATTTGAACCGCGACGACCTGGGTCGTCCCAAGACCGCCATGATGGGAGGTAAAACCCGTCTTCGGGTATCATCACAAAGCCTCAAGCGGGCATGGCGAACATCGGAAGTGTTTGAATCTGCACTTGCAGGGCATATCGGTAAGCGCACAAAGAAGATGGGTATAGAAATCTATAAAAAACTTTGCGAGAAAGGAGTTACAGAAAGCAAGGCCAAGGAATATGCCAAGAAAATTGTTGAATTTTTTGGTGCAACAGAGAGTGCAGATAAAGCCAAACCCCTAAAGGAATTGGAATCATCGCAACTTGTTCATTTTAACCAATCCGAGATTAACGCCCTTAATTCACTGGCAGATAAAATTGCCAGTGAAGATAAACTCGAAACGGAAGAATTAAAAAAACTTGTAGCCAAGTGGTATGATGTCGATATCGCTATGTTTGGGAGAATGCTTACCGGCAAAGAGGTGGTTAAGGTAACTGATGATCCTGAGGCGGCCGTGCAGGTTGCCCACGCCCTTACCGTGCATGAGGTGGCGGTGGAGGATGATTACTTTACCGCAGTCGATGATCTGAACATAGGCGAGGAGGATATGGGGGCCGGCCATATCGGAGAGACGGAGTTCGGCGCTGGTGTTTTCTATCTCTACCTCTGCATCAATCGCGACCTGCTGATTAACAACCTGGGAGGAGATAAGACGCTTGCTGACAAGGCACTTGCCGCCCTGATGGAAGCAGCGGCCAAAGTTGCGCCAACTGGTAAACAGAACAGCTTTGCCTCCCGTGCCCGCACCTCTTACATGCTGGCAGAAAAGGGCAACGATCAGCCCCGCTCTCTCGCAGTTGCTTTCCTGAAGCCTGTGAAAGGGGAAGACATTCTTGACATTGCGGTCAAAGAGCTGGAAAAACGCCGCGAAAATTTCGACAAGGTCTATGGCCCTTGCGCGGATGGCTTTAGGACTATGAATGCCGAAACCGGCGATGGGAAACTGACTGATATCATAAAATATGTGACGGAGTGAGCCATGCGTGATTATCTTGTGTTTCGTCTTTACGGCCCGATGGCTGCCTGGGGGGATATTGCTGTGGGAGAGTATCGTCCCAGTTTTTCCCATCCCTCCAAGTCGGCCGTAATCGGGCTTCTCGCCGCAGCTTTAGGCATCCGCCGTGATGAGGAAGAACGCCAGAAAGACTTGGTTGATTCCTGCTCCTACGCCGTCCGAGTGGATGCAATGGGAAGCCTGCTGCGAGATTATCATACAGTGCAGGTGCCATCCTCCGGCACCGGTCGAAACCGGAAAATTTTTCTTACAAGACGAGCCGAATTGGCGGAAACCGAACTCAACACCATCCTTTCCAGCCGTGATTATCGTTGTGAAGCTTTCTATACCGTCGCAACCAGTTTTAATATCGGGGCTCCATATAGCGCACAGCAGCTCGCGGCAGCCTTGAGAAAGCCAGTCTTTACGCTCTATCTTGGACGGAAATCTTGTCCATTGGCTCTGCCTCTTTCTCCAAGAATAGTCAACGCTGCAACCATCAAAGAAGTATTCGCGAAAGTAACGGCGGCAGATGAACTATCAAGCCTGGTGCAAGGTGAATCATACGTTGTCTATTGGGAAAGTGAAGATGGAGGATATGAGCGCGAGCAGGTCATAACACGCCGCGATATGCCGCGCAGCCGAGCCCGCTGGCAGTTTTCTGAGCGCAAGGAGAACCTTGCTATAGTAAACAAAGGGGGAGAATAGGCCATGTATTTCACCTTGATAAAATTGCGGGGGAACCTGTCGCCGCACGACATTGCAGATCTCAATGGGAGTGATGGCTACCCCTTTCATAAACTGTTGTGGAATCTGTTCAGTGACGGACCTGACCGGAAGCGAGATTTTCTCTACCGCTTCGAGGCAATCAAAGGATCCCCGACTTTTTACACCGTTGCCGAGCGGGAACCCCACGATTCAGGAAACATGTGGGACATCCGCCCCAAGCTCTACGAGCCGAAACTTAAAAAAGGCGATCGCTTGTCATTCACGGTGCGTGTCAATCCGATCAGGAGCAAACGGGATGAAAACGGCCGCCAACAGCGCCATGATGTCGTGATGGAAGCCAAAAATAAGGTTGGATTCAAAAACTTACCCACCGACCAACGTCCACATGTTGGAACCCTCATACAGGACGCCGGAATTGATTGGCTGAAAGCTCGTAGCATAGAATATGGCTTTTCATTCGAAGATACAAACGTAAGGAGCGATGGTTACTTTCAGCATAAGTTGTTCAAGGGCAAAAACACTCAACCCATTACCTTCAGCACACTGGATTTCAACGGAATACTATCAGTTACTAACCCTGCTACTTTTGTTGAAAAATGTCTCTTTAAGGGCATCGGCCCCGCCAAGGGCTTCGGCTGCGGCCTTATGCTGGTAAAACGGATTTAGGGAAATTTTGATAGCATAAGCGCAGCAGTCAAGAATGAAGGGGGTACCTCCATGGAAACCAAGATCGCTCTTTTTCGAGGCAGCGGTATTCGCAAAACGTTGCACAACAACGAATGGTGGTTTGTGATTGATGATGTAGTCGGTGTATTGACGGATTCCGCAGATCCATCCGGATATATCAAGGATATGCGTCGTCATGACAAGGCGTTATCCAAAGGATGGGGGCAAATTGCCACCCCCCTTAGGATAGAAACTAAGGGCGGAAAACAGAAGATCGATTGTACCAACACTGAGGGCATTTTTCGCATCATCGAAAAGAAGACCGGCAAGCGGGTCGTCTCACCGGAAAATTACCTGAGCGAACCGGAAAGTACGAAACAGCTGAAACGGTAGCAGGTTGTTACCTGACAATCCGAGACGCCGTATCGGATTTTGAGGCGTGGAAGATAGTGCATCTCAATACGGATGTTGCGAGGCTATACCGATAAAGAAAAAGGGAACACGTGCATCGAGGCACTTGTCTGGAAATTCCGGACAAGTGCTGTTATGGAAAATTAAAGGAGTAATATTACTGATATGATGACCTTAAAACAGTTTTCATCGGGTCTCGACACCGTCCCCGTAGCGACGTCCTGGTATCTGGCCGACATCGGTGAAGCGAAAGGAAAACAGGAGCTTTACAAGAGACAGTCACCGCAAAGGTTGAAATCCCTAAAAGAACATGCCCTGATTGAAAGCGCGGTTTCGTCCAACCGCATCGAAGGGGTTGATGTCGATCAAAAGCGCATCGGCACCATCATCTTCGGCAAATCGCTTCTTCACGACCGCTCGGAGGAAGAGGTTCGTGGCTATCGGGAAGCACTCAACCTCATCCATGATAAGGGGCCAAAGCTGACGATTACGGAAGATAACTGCAAGAAGTTGCACCGTCTGACACGCGGCGAGATATGGGATGCGGGTCTATACAAAGAAAAAGACAGCGACATCATCGAAAAATTCTCGAATGGGACATCCTTCATCAGATTCCGAACCGTTGCGGCGGATAAAACCTCTTTCTGTATGAAAAAGCTGATGGATTTATGGCACGAATGCCTAGGTGAAGCAAAAGTGCCTCCGATCATAGCGCTGGCGGCGTTCAATCTGGATTTTTTGTGCATCCACCCATTCCGCGACGGAAACGGCAGGGTTTCCAGGCTGCTGATGCTTCTGCAGTGCTATCACTTGGGGATCGAGGTCGGGAGATATATCAGTCTCGAACGATTGATCGAGCAGAACAAGGAAAGATACTACGAAACATTGAGACAGAGTTCGGAAGGATGGCATGAAGGCAAGCACAACCCCTGGCATTACATCAACTTCATCAGTTTCATCCTCAAAAGCGCTTACAGGGAATTCGAGGAAAGGTTGGGCGGCCTGCCTCCGCCGCGGGGTGAGAAGACGGCGATGATCCGGGGTACAGTCAACAATTTTCCGGGCAATTTCAGTGTGGCCGATATCCTACAGAAATGTCCCGGCGTCGGGATCGACATGATCCGCAGGGTGCTCAAAGATCTCCAGGGTCAGGGAGTCGTTGAATGTCTGGGACGTGGCAAAAATGCAAAATGGAACAAAATCGGGAATTAGGTAATAACCGTAGATAATAGGTAATATATTAGGTAATAGGCGGTCTGGGAGCCGTTCCCTTGTCAGCGAATGCTTGCCGAAGACAAGGGCATCTACCCGAAAAGACCTTGAAAAGAAGACCGGCAAACGGGTCGTCTCGCCGGATAATTACCTGACCGAACCGGAAAGCAGGAAAAGGTTGGTGAAAAAATGACCGAATCCATTCTACCGCCCCTGAAACCCATCCCCATCAAGGACCGCGTCTCCGTCCTGTTTGTGGAGAAGGGAAACCTCGACGTGCTCGACGGCGCCTTTGTCGTGGTCGATAAGAACGGCGTCCGCACCCATATCCCCGTCGGCGGTGTGGCCTGCCTCATGCTGGAGCCGGGTTCGCGCGTCTCCCATGCGGCCGTGACCCTCGCCTCCCGGGTCGGTTGTCTTCTCGTCTGGGTCGGCGACGGCGGGGTTCGCCTGTACGCGGCCGGCCAGCCCGGCGGCGCGCGTGCGGATCGGCTCCTTTATCAGGCGAAGCTGGCCCTGGACGATGCGGCCAGGCTGAAGGTGGTCCGCAAGATGTACGCGATGCGCTTCAAGGAAGATCCGCCGGAGAGACGGAGCGTCGAACAGTTGCGGGGGATCGAAGGGGTCAGGGTGCGCAAGATGTATGAACTCCTCGCCCGTCAGTATGGCGTGGAATGGAAGAGCCGGAATTACGACCATACCGAATGGGAAAGCGGCGACATCCCCAACCGATGCCTGAGCTCGGCGACGGCCTGCCTTTACGGCATCTGCGAAGCGGCCATCCTGGCGGCGGGCTACGCCCCGGCAATCGGCTTCATCCATACGGGGAAGCCCCAGTCCTTCGTGTACGATATCGCCGATATCTTCAAGTTTGAAACCGTCGTGCCGATGGCCTTCCGCATCGCAGCCAGGAAGCCTCGGGAACCGGAACGAGAGGTTCGACTGGCTTGTCGGGACGCATTTCGCCAAGCCAGAATCCTGCACCGGATCATACCGACCATCGAAGAGGTCCTGGCTGCCGGAGAGGTATCCGTGCCCAAACCTCACGAAGAGGCGGTTGAAGTCGCCATTCCGAACAAGGAGGGCATCGGAGATGCTGGTCACCGTGGTTGAAAACGCGCCGCCCCGCCTGCGGGGCCGGTTGGCCATCTGGCTGCTGGAGGTCCGCGCTGGCGTCTATGTGGGCAAGGTCTCTCGGAGGGTGCGCGAGATGATCTGGGAACAAATCGAAAAAGGGATCGGGGACGGCAATGCCGTCATGGCATGGAGCACCAACACCGAGTCAGGCTTTGATTTCATGACCATCGGCGCCAACCGCCGCATCCCGGTGGAGATGGATGGGATCAAGCTGGTCTCTTTCCTACCGGAGCCGGAAACATCGTCCTCTACGAATGCAGATTGACTTTACATCAATATATTAAGGCAAATAAGAGCTTTCGGAGATCATTTGTTGATATTATATCATTTTTATTGACAAGCCGAACCGTATGTGTCAGAAGGAGGTCGCATGCGCGAGCTGAATCCGGAGGCAGCCGCCACATTCATTCGCGATATTCTTGCGGACAGAAACCAAGGATCGATCTCTTTTACAAAACACGCCAGAAAGCAAATGGCTCTAAGAGGTTATACAACTCAGGATGTCCTTCATATCCTTTGCAGCGGCATGGTTATGGACCCTGATTTGAAGCCGAACGGTCAGTTACATTGCAGGGTCGAGGGCCGCGACCTCGACGGGGATCGGGGCTTGGTCGTCACGGCAATTCTTGATGAAAACCAACTTCTTGTGATTACGGTGCTGGGAGGGACATAAAAAAATGGATACATGCTGGAAATGCGGACATGAAATGACGCTGATCAAGAGCAAACCGTACCACTACACAGAGTCCGGTCTTGACAATGTATTCCTCTACGGTATCGCTCAGTCTCGATGCAAAAAATGCAGGGAAGAGATCGTCACCATTCCAAACATCAAGGGATTGCACCTTGCCATCGGAAGGAACCTTGTCTGCAAGCAGGAAATGCTGACGGGAGCTGAGGCAAGGTTCCTTCGCAAGGAGTTAACGCTCAAAAGCAAGGACATAGCGGCAGCCCTTTCCATGAAACCTGAAACTTATTCGCGCTGGGAAAATGAAAAGCAATCCGTTTCTCCAACTTGTGACAAGCAACTTCGCTTGGTTTACATCCTGAATGTGACTGAAGAAGAAGGGCGCGTCCTGCACAAGAATATCCGGGGCATGATGACCGCTATGGCCATTCGCCCGGTTTCAGAACCAAATAGAATCGAGATAAGCGCTGCCGATTGGCTTGTTCCTATTACTCCGCCCATTTTCGGGGTTGCGGTATGCGGGTAATAACAATCCGTCAACATCGGTCAGATTTGTCGGTGGAAATTTTATGAAAATTTTACCGAATCATTTTGATAGGGTAGAAGAAGTGCGTTCCCCACGGGCGTGGGGATGAACCGATCGGCCTGAATCTTGGCTATCCGGTCGCGGGCGCGTTCCCCACGGGCGTGGGGATGAACCGTGGGGCGAGCTGGTGATGGCCCTCGGGGAGATGCGTTCCCCACGGGCGTGGGGATGAACCGAGCTGGAGCGACGACGAGTTTGTGACCTCAAAGCGTTCCCCACGGGCGTGGGGATGAACCGGCGGTCAAGGTCCTCTCGAGCGGGAAGCCGATGCGTTCCCCACGGGCGTGGGGATGAACCGAAGCACGACGTCGGCTCCTATACCTTCAACAAGCGTTCCCCACGGGCGTGGGGATGAACCGCCATCGGCGACGGCCTTCCGCTTCGTTCGCTTGCGTTCCCCACGGGCGTGGGGATGAACCGTACAGGACGGCGAGGATCATCACCGCCCAGCGCGTTCCCCACGGGCGTGGGGATGAACCGCATAGAGATGATCCCTACGACCTCCTCCTTAAGCGTTCCCCACGGGCGTGGGGATGAACCGAAGGCCACGTCCTGCTGCGTGACCGGGCCGAAGCGTTCCCCACGGGCGTGGGGATGAACCGTTCCGCCTGGAGGTGATGAAATGAAAAATAAGGCGTTCCCCACGGGCGTGGGGATGAACCGGAGTGTATCAGCCCCCCGATTGCAAATACCGCGCGTTCCCCACGGGCGTGGGGATGAACCGCTGTGATGAGCTTACAGAGGCGCAGGCCCTTGGCGTTCCCCACGGGCGTGGGGATGAACCGTCGATCATCTTCTTGAGGTGGTTGTTGCCGCGGCGTTCCCCACGGGCGTGGGGATGAACCGAGAGGATGATTATGCACAGCAAAAAACAGACGGCGTTCCCCACGGGCGTGGGGATGAACCGAAATGCAGGTATTTGAAATCCAGGGGATGGCGCGTTCCCCACGGGCGTGGGGATGAACCGATCGTCGGGGAGTATCCGCTTCTCGAAGATCCGCGTTCCCCACGGGCGTGGGGATGAACCGTGTAACCCAAGTGCTCGCCGACGCCGGGCTCTGCGTTCCCCACGGGCGTGGGGATGAACCGATATTGAGATGCATCACCATTATTCGCCGGAAGCGTTCCCCACGGGCGTGGGGATGAACCGGGGTCCCGCTCCGTCGCCACAAGAAATCAACAGCGTTCCCCACGGGCGTGGGGATGAACCGCGATTAATGCCTGCAACGATGCTGTCGAAGCTGCGTTCCCCACGGGCGTGGGGATGAACCGATTCTCAGGGATGGTGTGGGGCCGGTGAAATAGCGTTCCCCACGGGCGTGGGGATGAACCGGCCAATATCACTAATGCCTACGATGCCATAAAGCGTTCCCCACGGGCGTGGGGATGAACCGGGAAGAGGATGGCGCTATGATAAACAATAGGGGCGTTCCCCACGGGCGTGGGGATGAACCGTAAGTTGTGCAATCGCTGTCTTTGTGTTGGTAGCGTTCCCCACGGGCGTGGGGATGAACCGTGGGTGATGTTGAGGAATTAAAGTATGAAGACGCGTTCCCCACGGGCGTGGGGATGAACCGTAGCATTAACAGGTCAGGAACTTCTCGACACGGCGTTCCCCACGGGCGTGGGGATGAACCGGAGATTCAGTTTCCGTAACAATAGCTTTAGAAGCGTTCCCCACGGGCGTGGGGATGAACCGCATCCCAATTAGTCCTCTCCCCGGATTCCGGGGCGTTCCCCACGGGCGTGGGGATGAACCGGCCCCATTGGCGATGGTGACATGTTCCTACGGGCGTTCCCCACGGGCGTGGGGATGAACCGTACAGGGATATGCAGGTATTTGAAATCCAGGGGCGTTCCCCACGGGCGTGGGGATGAACCGATTCCACGGGATGAAGTGGCCGGACACGTTCGGCGTTCCCCACGGGCGTGGGGATGAACCGAGGGCCTGGCAGTGGACGCAAACACAAAGAGGGCGTTCCCCACGGGCGTGGGGATGAACCGAAAGATTCCCCATGAGAGGCCGAGGCATCGCTGCGTTCCCCACGGGCGTGGGGATGAACCGACCTCTCGAGCAGGTTGATTGTCTCGGATGGTGCGTTCCCCACGGGCGTGGGGATGAACCGATTCCTGCCCCCACCGATGAAGGATGGACCCACCCAGCAGCGATAAACGGACCCACCTGATCGTTGTTTCATAAGTTCCCTTTCTATCGATTATCGGACCCACCCCA
>Ga0209212_1004906_pt1 | contig 16263 bp, 13 predicted proteins | sample RifGroC2_FD_183996 | JGI IMG/M metagenome (GOLD analysis project Ga0209212, IMG submission 183996) | Groundwater microbial communities from Rifle, Colorado, USA - Groundwater C2 (SPAdes) (version 2) | ecosystem: Environmental > Aquatic > Deep subsurface > Groundwater | place: Rifle, Colorado...
ATGCGCTCGGGAAAAATGGTACCGAGATTTACAACGAATGGAAAGACTTCATAACAAAAAGTTATGAAGAGCGTACTGTTGAATTAAGAACAAACCTTATAGTTGGAGATACACTTGCAAAAGTGGGATTCGGGAATTTTTATCCGGTCTTTTCAGAAGATGATTCAAAATTTTTGTATGTCTCTAATAAAACCTCCGATTATTTCGGTCCCGCCGGTATTTACCTGTATGATTTAAAAACAAAAGAAGAAAAATTGCTTGTAAGTGGTGTTCGCTCGACTGTAAGCTGGATTCACGGGACAAATAAAATTATTTATTCAAAGCTTACTGATGATAATCCGAACTGGTATAATGTTCATGATCTTTATGTTTACGATATTAATGAAGATGAAGAAACCCGGTTAACATTTGACCTTCGTGCAAACCAGCCGTCAGTTTCGAATGATGGGAAAAATATTGTATTTATTTTTCAGAAAGATGGAACTACAAATCTTGGTACTGTTGATATAAAAGGGCAAAATTTTAAGAAGCTTACTACTTTTAGTAACGGAGAGCAAATTTATAATCCCAAATTTTCCAACGATGATACTTATATAGTTTTTGATTATTCCTATCATCAGACGAGAGACATTGTAAGGATTAATCCCGACGGAACTGATTATCACCCAGTAATATCAACAGATTCCGATGAAAGAAATCCTGTAATTGATAAAGACGGAAATATAATCTATTCATCCGATGAAACAGGCATATTCAATATTTACAAATATGATTTTAAAACCAAAGAGAAAACACAGTTAACAAATGTTCTTGGCAGCGCATTTATGCCTACTGTTTCCGATAATGGCGATATAATTTATTCGGGTTATACTTCTACCGGTTATAAAATTTTTCATATTGCTGCAGAACAGCAGCAAAAAGTAATTGCAGGTAAAAGTTATATCCGGATAAAAAATCCGCCACTCGATGTTTATTCAACCATTGGCGATGTTACTGCTCTAAACATTAACAGGTTAAAGAACTTTAATGATTATGATATTCCCGATTATGATGAGAAACCTTATACCGGTGTATTCTCAAAACTAACTTTCTTTCCTTTTCTCAGATACGATAACTATAACACATCGAATAAATTTTTAGAGAAGATGAAACCCGGTTTGCTCGTTACCTCAAGCGATATGCTGAACAGGTACTCTTTATTTGCGGGAGGTTCTATTAATTCAAGATTTGAAAGAGATCTTTTCCTGATATTTGATTACAGGAACAGGCTTCCCCTCCTTTTTGATCTGGGAATAAAGCCGGAACTTTCACTTGAACTTTACAATATCAGCAGGAAAGCAAATGTGGATATTTTCTTTGGTGTAGATACGTTACAGGGAGGAAGTGTTAGCTATGATTACATAATTCCTACAGATGTTACGTATAATCTTTTTGAAGTTGATTTTGTAGCAAAGCACAGAATTTTTTCCCGTAACCAGGAATTGGAATTCAGATTTATTTTTAGTCAGTATACTGCATCTTTAGGAAGTTTTTTATTACCAAATGATAACGGTTTATATCCTACGACCAACGATACTTATTTAATTGGCAGGAATCTTCAGATAAAATATAGCTTAGACGCTTTGCTTCCTTATGTCGATGATGAAATAAATCCTGTGGGTGCTCAGCTTGATGTGACATATAATTATGAGTTTAATAAATTTAATTCAGAAGGCGAATATCTTGTTGAGGACGGAATTCTGAAACCAAAGTATAGTGATTTTAATTTTCACAGGGTCGAGCTTAATTCTAAACTCCATTTCCCTCTTTGGGAAAATCATACTTTAACCCTGAGGCTAAGAGGCGGAACAATATTGGGTCCCGCCGTCCCCGATTTTTTTGATTTCTACCTTGGCGGATTAATCGGAATGAAAGCTTATCCTTTTTATGCTGTCAGCGGTAACGAGATAGCGTGGGCTAATCTTACATACAGGTTCCCGCTCTTCAGAAATATTGATGCAAGAGCCGGTCATCTTTATCTGGATAAAATTTATTTATCTGTTTATGGAGATTTAGGAAATGCCTGGACAGGTGATTTCCCTGAATTAGATACTTTTAAAAAAGGTGCCGGCACCGAATTAAGAGTTCAAATGAGTTCATACTATCTTTTCCCGACAAGTTTCTTCTTAAATGCCGCTTATGGTTTTGATAAGTTTAGCAGAATCGTCAATGACGAAACAGTTACTTACGGTAAAGAATGGAGATTTTACGGAGGCGTCTTGTTTGGTTTTGATATTTAAGTCTCAAGAGGAGAGGGAACTCGTGGTGTAGATTAATAATTTGTTCACATTTATAAATAATTATAAATAAAATATTTGTATGAAGAATGAATTTAATTTCCTAATCGTAATCTTGCTCTTAATCGTTCCGGTTAAAGCACAATCATCTGAGACTAATTTAACCGGAAACCTTTCTGCTGATTCAAAAATTTTATTCGAAGAAAATAATTTTGAATCGCTTCCTCAGCTATCTTTTCAAACTGAGAACAAAAAGTCTCCTCTCCTGGCAGGAATCTTGTCATTGGTTTTGCCGGGTGCCGGCGAATTTTATGTTGGTGATTATTTAAAAACCGCAATATTTTTAACCATTGAAGCAGCTGTAATTACAACTGCCGTTATTTATGATAATAAGGGGAATGATCAAACAGATTTTTTCCAGAAATATGCTAACGAGAACTGGAGCGTGGTTAAGTACGCCGAATATTTAATAAACAGTCATAATGCCGATCCTGCAATTATCAAAAGTAATGATGAAACACTTCCTCCCTGGCAAAGAGTTGACTGGTCGAAGTTAAATGAAGCTGAAAGAGAAGTACCGGGGTTCTCACATACATTACCATTGCATGGGGAACAACAGTATTACGAATTGATAGGAAAATACTACCAGTTTACTTCAGGATGGGACGATTATTCCGGCGGCAATATTTCAGATTTTACCCCGCACCTGCTGTATTATGCCCATGAGCACGCAAAAGCAGATGACTACTACAATGTAGCTGCTAAAGCAGTAATTGGTATTTATGTTAATCATTTTCTCTCAGTAATAGATGCCATCTGGTCTACGATTAATTATAATAAATCTCTTGCTGTAAAAATAAGGATGGAAGAAGTTTATTTTGCCGACAGGATGGAGTTAGTCCCTACGTTAAAACTTTCTTTTAGTTTTTAAATAGGGTTTGTAATGGTGAGGCTATTTGACGATGGGATTATGAGACTATGAGACTATGAGACTATGAGATTATGTGACTATGAGATTATGTGACTATGAGATGGTGAGATTGCTTTAACTTTTTACTTCTATCTCCTTTCTTCTGACTTCTGTATATTTGCATTTCTGAAACATTGAGCTTTATTTTTCAATATGAAATCTCCGGTTGTAGTAATTGTTGGCAGACCCAACGTTGGTAAATCGACTCTTTTCAATCGCCTTGTAGGCAAAAGGGAAGCGATAGTTGATGATATAAGCGGTGTAACACGCGACAGAAACTACGGTGAAGTAGAATGGAACGGAAAGGAATTTAGACTAATCGATACCGGCGGTTATGTTCCCAACTCAACAGATCTTTTTGAAACGGCAATACGTGAGCAGGTTGAGATAGCTATCCTCGAAGCTGATGCAATTATCTTTATGGTAGATGTCAGAATAGGTATCAGCCCGATTGATGTTGAAATCGTAAATATATTAAGGAGTGCAAATAAAGATTTTTATCTTCTTGTAAATAAAGTCGATTCGGAAAATTTTGAAGCTGCCGTATCAGAATTCTACAAGCTTGGTGTTGATAGAACATTTGATTTATCTGCTTTAGTCGGAAGAAAAACCGGGGATTTCCTGGATGTTCTTACTTCCGGTTTCCCAGCTAATATAGAAGAAAAAGAAGACACGAGATTAAAGATCGCAATACTCGGTCGCCCGAACGTTGGAAAATCTTCATTAGCAAATTCTCTCCTCGGATACGACAGAAGCATTGTAACAGATATTCCCGGTACAACGAGGGACAGCATTGACTCAGTATTAAAATATTATGGAAAGGAAATAATTCTTGTAGATACGGCGGGGCTTCGGAAAAAGAAAAGAATAGATGAAAGCATAGAATTTTATTCTGCTATTCGTACTCTTAAAGCTGTTGGTGAATGTGATGTTGCAATTGTTTTAATTGATGCGAAAATAGGTCTGGATAAACAGGACCAAAAGATAATTGACGAGGTGATTAGAAGAAGAAAAGGTTTGATACTTGCGGTTAATAAATGGGATCTTATTGAAAAAGAAACCAACACTGCCGGGCAATATGAAAAATCAATAAATGAAAAACTGGGCTCGATTGATTATGTCCCCGTAATATTTATTTCGGCTTTAACGAAGCAGAGAATCTTTAAAGTAATTGAACTGAGCAATCAAATCGGTGAAGAGAGAAAAAAGAAGATTCCTACAAATACATTAAATAATGTGCTTCTTCCCGAGATAGAAAAAAATCCGCCACCTGCAACCGGTACCGGTAAAGAAGTCAAGATTAAATATATCACGCAAGGCGGTGAGCATTACCCGGTTTTTATTTTCTTTTCAAATCGCCCAAAGGATATTCCTGAGAATTTCAAGAGATTTTTGGAGAAATTAATTAGAAAGAATTTCGGTTTTAAGGGAGTTTCTTTTACCATGGTTTTTAAAACAAAATGAACAGACCAAAAAATATAATTGTAATAGGAGGAAATGCTGCGGGACCCGCGGCTGCAGCTAAAGCAAAAAGAATCAGTCCTGATTCAAATGTAAAAATGTTTGAAGCAGGGGATTTTATTTCAACAGGTACCTGTGAAATTCCTTACGTGCTTTCAGGGGAAATTGATAGTTATAAAAATATTCTTGTTTTCGATCCTCCCGATTTTAGAAAAGAAAAAGGTGTCGAGGTTTTTACAAGGCACCTTGTTGAGGAAATTGAAAAAAAAGAAAAAGAAATTAAAGTACTCGACTTTTATAACGGTACAACTCACTTTTACAAGTATGACAAATTAATTATAGCAACGGGTGCAAAACCAAAAGCACTAAAACAATTTGCACTTCCTGCTGAAAATCTATTCGGTCTTAAAAATGTTTCCGATCTTATAAAGATTAAGGATTTCATCTCATCAAAAAAGATTAATAGTGTTGCTGTTATTGGTTCGGGATACATCGGGCTTGAAACAGCAAATGCTTTTTCTTCACTCGGTTTTAATGTTACAGTAATTGAAAAGGAGAATCACCCTATCCCGGCAGCAGAGCCTGAAGTGCAGTTACTCGTCGAAGAATTGCTGGAAAATAATAATGTAAGATTTTTTGGGGGGGTAAAAAATCTGAAGCCTGTTTATTCTGAAGAAAAGATTGAAAGCCTGAATGTAGATGGAAGGCTTCTTGAAGTCGAGCTTGTTATTTTGTCTACTGGTTTTGAACCCAACAGTGATCTGGCTAAAAAATCAAAACTTGAAATTGGGGAATATGGTGGAATTAAAGTCGATTCAAGGCTCAAAACGTCTGATCCACATATTTATGCAGTTGGCGATTGTATAGAAATCGTGAATGCGATTACTGGTCGTCCTTATTATTTGCCCCTGGCAACTCTCGCCCGCGATTATGCACATGTAGCAGGTGAAAATACTGCTGGTGGAAATGCAAGAATAAACCCGGTTGTTAAAAATATTTCTGTGAAACTTTGGGATAAATTCCTGATAAATGTCGGGTTATCATCAGGCGAAGCAAAGGAATTTAAGTTTAAATTTAGGTCGGTTACACATATTGCGAATAATCTTGTTGCAGTAATGCCCGAAAGTAAAAAGGTTTTCGGCAAAATTATTTATGATGAAGATACAAAAAAAATACTCGGGGCTGCTTTCCTCGGAGGGAAAGAAGTATCGGGTTACGGAGACATCATTTCCACCTTAATAAGGTTAAAACAACAAGGTAAAATATTATCGGAAATAAATTATAACTATACGCCTCCGCTTTCTCCCTTTATAAATTTATTATCTTTATTGGGAAGAAAAATAAAATAAAGTTTTAAGAAGAAATGTAAATGAAAAACAATTTTCCCAACCTCAAGCTTGTAGATCATCCTTTGATTAAAAAGGATATTACTTTATTAAGAGATAAAAAAACTCAGCCGGAATATTTTAGAGCAGCAGTAAGAAGAATTTCAAATATACTTGCTGTGGAAATTGGAATGACACTTAGCCTGAAAAAAGTTAATGTCGATACTCCGCTTGAAAGAACAAAAGGATACAAACTTGACCAGCAAATAATTCTTATCCCTGTCTTGAGAGCCGGGTTAAGTATGGTGAGCGGTTTTCTGGATGTAATCCCGGACTGTAAAGTCCTAATGTGGATGCTAATTCGAAAATCATTCTACTGGATCCTATGCTTGCAACAGGAGGCAGTGCATCGCAGGCTTTAAAATATTTAAAGAAAAGAGGTGGAAAAAAAATTGTTTTCGCTTGCCTTGTTGCAGCTCCCGAAGGAGTTAAGAAGATACAAAAAGAGCACAATAAAGTAGAAATTTATTCCGCTGCTCTCGACAGGGAACTAAATAATAGGGGATATATTTTGCCCGGCTTGGGGGATGCAGGAGACAGAACTTTTGGGACGATCTAAGTTCATTGTTATTCTGATTTTTGTTTGCTCTTCAATTTTTTCCCGCGCCCAGGTGTTCCCGGTTGCCGGGGTAGATTCACTTCTTAGTAACGGTATAGAGAATATTATAAATCAAAAATATGATTTGGCAAAGAAGGATTTTGTAATATTAGATAAAAAATTTCCAGAGCTCCCGGTAGGAAAAATTTATATTGCGGCAGTTGAAATTGCCAAATCATATGATCTCGCAATTCCTTTTAAAACAGAATTCATAAATAAAAATCTCGATGAGGCTAAAGATATCTCTGAAAGATTAATCGATTCGGATGACAGCAATATATGGAATTATTATTTTCTTGCTCTTGCAAACGGATATAAAGCATATCTTTATGCACTAACCGGGGACTGGCTTTCCGCTTTTGGAACCGGTGTTACTTCAGTAAATCTTTTTGAACATTGTTTAAAAGTGAATACTGCTTTTTATGAAGCACTGATAGCAACCGGTACTTATAAGTATTGGAAAAGCCGCAAAATGGAATTCTTAAACTGGCTACCCTTTGTAAATGATGAAAGAGAAGAGGGGATTAAGCTTTTGGAAAGAGCAGCCAGTAATTCTTCATACAATTCTTATCTTGCAATTAATTCATTGATATGGATTTATATTGACAGGGATGAATTTAGCAAAGCAATAAAGATTGCAGAGTCAGCGTTGGTTCGTTATCCCGGCAGTAGATTTTTTAAATACGGATTGGCAAGAGCTTATGAAGATGTCAACAGGCAAAAAGCAATCGAAATTTATTATGAAATTTTGAATTCATTTACGGATTCGGAAAAGTTAAATCGTTATAATGAGGTAGTAGTGAAACATATCATTGCTCAACAGTATTATCATTTGGGAAAGAATGACATAGCTCTGGTATTATGTAATCAGATATTAGGCATAAAAGATTTTACCGATTACGAATTAAGTAAGTTGGATGACAGGCTGGATAGGGTGAATGCGCTTAAAAGGGAAATTTCTAACCACTGAACTGCCTTAAATAAATTTCCATAATATTATAGGGCTTTACCTATTCAAATAAAAGAGGTAAATTGAAGAAGAAAGGAAAACTAAAGTAAAGTAACAGGACTAATTGCTGAATATGACAGTGAGTGATCCAAAAGCCAAGAAAATGCTGGAAGATCTTTTGATGATCAGCAGAAAAAATCTACCCTCAATTAATGAAAGCCTGATTATCAAAAGTTTTGAATTTTCAATTGAAGCGCACAAGAACGACTTGCGTGCATCGGGTGAGCCATATTTTATTCATCCTTATCACGTTGCATTAATTGTTGCGGAAGAGCTTCCTTTAGATGATATAACCGTAGCAAGTGCATTGCTTCACGATGTTGCAGAAGATACCGAGTTCAGCATCAGTCTCCTCGCAAAGGAATTCGGCAGTTCAGTAGCCGAAATTGTTGATGGTGTTACCAAGATAAGTGGAATATTTAAGGGGCAGGAGATTACCAAGGCTGAGAACTACCGGAAGCTCCTGCTTTCAATGGTTAAGGATGTAAGAGTGATATTGGTAAAGTTCGCAGACCGCTTGCACAATATGAGAACACTCGATTTTGTAAATCCCGAAAAGCAAAGAAGAATCGCCCAGGAAACTTTGGAAATATATGCGCCTTTTGCTCATCGCTTTGGTTTGGGACGCGTTAAGTGGGAACTTGAAGATTTATCATTTAAATATCTTAACCGCGACGCTTTTGAAGAGCTTGTTAAAAAAGTAAAAGCAAAAAGAAAAGAGAGAGAATCTTACATAAAAAAATTCAGCGATCCTATTGTTCAAAAGCTTGATGAACATAACCTTAAATATGAAGTAAGCGGAAGACCAAAACACCTTTACAGTATTTACAGAAAGATGGTGAGAAGAAATAAACCTTTCGAGGAGATATACGATCTTTTTGCTATACGAGTAATTTTAGATACTGAAAACACTTATGATTGTTACACTACTCTTGGAATTGTAAACCAAATTTATCTTCCTGTTCCCGATAGGTTTAAAGATTACATTTCAATTCCCAAAACCAATAATTATCAATCAATTCATACTACTGTTGTAGGACCGGAAGGAAGACTTGTTGAAATACAGATTCGAACTAAAAAGATGCACGAAGTTGCAGAGAGAGGTGTCGCAGCCCATTGGAGATATAAAGAAAATAAAACTGCAAGTGAGAAAGATCTTGAGAACTGGGTAAACTGGATCAGGGATATTTTTGAAAATGCTTCAAAAGATGAGGCAAGAAAAGACCTGATGGAAAGTTTCAAATTAAATCTTTACCAGGATGAGATTTATGTTTTTACTCCCAAAGGAGATTTAAGAAGACTCCCTGTTGAATCAACGCCTGTTGATTTTGCTTTTGAAATTCATAGTAAAGTTGGTTATCACTGTATTGGCGCAAAAGTTAATGGGAAGATAGTTCCTCTTGATACAGTTCTTCATAGCGGCGACCAGTTAGAGATTATTACTTCGAAAACACAACATCCGAATAAAAACTGGATAAAATTTGTAACTACTCATAAAGCAAAAACTGCCATCAGGAAATGGATGAAAAAAGAGGAAGATGAGATAGTTAATTCGGGTAAAGAAATTTGGGAAAAGAAAATTAAGAAGTTCAAGCTTACGTTTAATCAGCAGGATTTGGATAGGCTTGCAACGAGCCTCAAGTTTGATAGTCCGCGACATATGTTTAGAACTATTGCTCAGGGGAAAGTAAATGTTGATGATATTTTAACTGCTACAAAAGAAAAAGAAAAAAGAGAAAAAGTATCTGTACTTGAGTTTGACACATTTGCCAATTCTGCACGAAGCAATGCCGGCGGGGTTTTGGTTGAAGGAATTGACTCAAACATATTATATTCATATGCAAAATGTTGTAATCCTATTCCGGGGGATCCGATTATCGGTTATATTACGGTTGGAGAAGGTGTAAAAATTCATCGCAAAACCTGCAGTAATTTGCTCCGTTTGTCTGAAATGGATACGAGTAAACTTTTACCTGTACAATGGCCTGAAACTGAAGGTTCCCTTTTTGTAGCCGGACTTACGGTTATGGGAGAAGATTCGCCGGGTATTCTTAATGAAATATCTCACTCCATTGTTTCCTATCAAAATACGAATATTAAATCAATAAATATTAGTACCGGTGATTCTGCTTTTGAAGGGAGTGTTACGGTTTATGTTCATGATATCGGGCATCTTTCTAAAATTGTTGAGAGATTAAAGAAAATAAGGGGCGTTTATTCTGTTGAAAGATTTGATGGTTCGTAAGATTAAATAAATTTAGGATAACTAACTGGAAACGAGAATATTATCTGTAGATTATGGCGAGAAAAGAATAGGTCTCGCATTGAGTGACCCGCTTAAAACATTTGCTTACCCATTTAAAACTCTTCCTAATAATAATAATTTTTTAAGCGACCTGAGTGTAATCATTCAACAACAGGGAATATCTAAAATATTAATCGGGTTACCGGATTCGGACAACTCGAGCACGGCAAATGTCAGATCACAAATTTTATTATTAAAAAGTCGGATTGAAAAAAGATTTAACCTTGAGGTAATTTTGTGGGATGAAGCATTCACTTCTGCAATAGCAAATGAAAGAATAATACAAGCTGTACCGAAAAAATCTAAGAGAAAAGATAAAGGACTTCTGGACATGCATGCCGCTTCAATTATATTGCAAGAGTACCTTGACAGCATTACAGGTGAAAGAACCTTCTAAAATTTTCTTGCTACATTTATTATAAAACCGATTGACTATTAAAAATGTACAGTATATTTTGCAGTAACAAATAATATCATTGGGAGCACTTTATGTCACTTGACGCACTCGGGATGATAGAAACAAAAGGTCTTGTCGGTGCTATTGAAGCAGCCGACGCCATGGTGAAAGCTGCAAAAGTAGAATTGTTAGGTAAGGAAACTATTGGCGGAGGATATGTAACAGTTATGGTGAGAGGCGATGTGGGAGCAGTTAAAGCTGCTACTGATGCAGGAGGCGCAGCTGCTCAGAGAGTAGGAGAACTGGTTTCAGTTCATGTAATTCCTCGTCCTCATTCCGAAGTTGAAGCTTTACTTCCAAAGAGAAAATAGTTTATGCCAAAGGCACTTGGGTTAGTTGAAACCCGGGGTCTTGTTGCCGCTATTGAAGCTGCCGATGCAATGGTAAAAGCGGCAAATGTAACCCTTGTCGGCAAGGAAAGAACAGACCCTGCGTTAATAACAATAAAGATTGTAGGTGAAACTGCAGCAGTAAGATCTGCAGTTGATGCTGGCTCTGCTGCAGCAAAGAGAGTCGGTGTACTGGTTTCTACTCATATAATTCCGCAGCCCGACAACCAGATGGTCACACTTCTTCCTGAAATAAAAGATAGTTCTGAAGAAAAACCACGAAAAGCTGAAAAGGTAATTCCTGAGAAAAAAGGAGAATCAGTAGCTCCTGTTGTAAAATCATTTCCTCAAAAAGAAATAAAAAGAGAGAAGAAAGAAAGCAGCAAAAGTGTAAAAGAAGAGATAAGAGAAGAAGTAAAACCTTCAGTTGAAACCAGTGATACAATATCAAGATTAAGACAAGAAGCACTAGGAATTGAAGCAGGAACTGAAAAGAAAGAAAAAGAACGACCAAAGGCATCTGCCCCGAAGAAAGAAAAAATTAAGATGGAACAAGTTGAAATATTAAATGTGCATCAGCTGAGAAGATTTGCCAGAAGCACGGAGGGTTTTCCTATCCAGGGAAGGGAAATTTCAAGGGCAAACAGAAAAGAGCTGCTTGATTATTTTAAGAAACTGGTTTCAAAATAAAATATAAACACAGAACGATTTTTTTTGACTCCACTTATAGTGGAGTTTTTTTGTTTTCAAATTAAATTATATTTGCACAGTGAAGAAAAATATCCATATAATTATTATTTCGGTGCTCTTTTCTATCATACTGTGGGGTTCTATTTCACTTTCTAAAGATTATTATATAACAGTAAATCTACCTGTTAAAATCGTTAACTTCCGTGAAGGTTATACATCCGGCTCAAAAACCCCTGAAAAAATATCCGCAAAAATAAAAGGTACAGGATGGAAATTATTATCTCTGAGCCTTGGGTCCGAATCGGAATATTTTGTATCGGCAGGAGGAGACACGGGGAGAAAATATATTAATCTTTATAATTCATTATCCGATAACCAGTGGCTTGCATCCGATATGGAGGTAATTGATTTAAACCCCGATACATTATCAATTCGGGTTGAAAAGGTTGGACGGAAAAAAGTTAAAATTGATGCGGATCTCACTATGGATTTTAAGCCGGGTTATGGATTAGCCGATGATATTCAGATATACCCCGAATCAACATACGTTGTTGGTCCCGTTAGCTATTTGAAAAGTTTAACGTTGCTTCATACGGAAAAGAAAATATTGTCAAATCTTGATTCTAAAATTGTTGATCATGTTAGCCTGAAGAATATCAGAGGAATGTCATACGATCAGAATTTAGTAACAATGTATCTTGATGTTCAGAAAATTGTTGATAAAAACTTTGATAATCTTCCTGTTTCAGTTCTCGACCTTCCAAACGACAGAGAAGTAGTTCTGTTACCAAACAGGATTAGCATCGGCGTACGCGGAGGAGTAAATATCCTTGGAAAACTGAACAAGGACAAGTTCAAGGCTTATGTTTATTACAGGGATGTTGTGCTGGATACACTCGGTAGTGTTGTTCCTCTCGTTGAGATTCCTAAGAATACCTCGATGATGTACATTAAGCCTGAAAGATTGAGATACATCATAAAAAAATATAATTAAAGACAATTTGCATGTTCATTAGTTTTGAAGGAATTGATTTTTGCGGTAAGTCCACACAGGTAGAACTTCTGAAGAAATACCTGCTTGAAAAAAATAAACAGGTCGAGATAATCAGGGAGCCGGGCGGAACGGAAATTTCCGAAAAGGTCCGGGAGATTCTACTTGACAAAAAACATTACCACATGTTTATGGAAGCAGAGATTTTTCTTTTTTCTGCCAGCAGGGCACAATTAGTAAGGGAAAAAATCAGACCCTGTTTGGAAAGAGGAATCTATGTAATTTCGGACAGGTTTCATGATTCGACAACAGCTTACCAGGGTTTTGGCAGAGGAATTGACCTTGAAACAGTTAAGCACATTAATAACCTTGCTATCGGAGCTACAATACCGGATTTAACATTTATTATAGATATCCCTGTTGAAGTTGCTGATAAAAGGAAAAATCTAAAACAAAATATGGATTTGGACAGGATTGAAGTCTCGGATTCATCTTTTTATAAGCGCGTACGGGAAGGTTATTTAAAACTTGCAGAGAGTGAGAAAAGATTTAAAATAATAGATGGAACATTAAGCGCGCTGGAAGTACATAATAAGGTTGTAAGCGAAATAGTATTATTGGAAAAAAAGGAGTATGTATGAAATCACGAAGATATTTCAAATATCTTTTTTCTATAATTCTGTTGTTTTTGTTTTCGGGTTTCTTCCCGGGAAAGGGGGATTTATATTTCGAAATTTCGAAAAATATTGATCTCTTTGGATCAGTTTATAAAGAAATATCTCTGAACTACGTTGATGATATTGACCCTGAAAAATTTATGCGGGAAGGTATCAAAGGAATGTTGAACTCCCTTGATCCCTACACAATTTTTGTAGACGAGAATAAAAAAGAAGATATAGAACTTATTACAAACGGTAAGTATGGCGGTGTTGGAATATCTATCGGTATCAGGGGAGATAATGTTACTGTAGTTGAAGTTCTTGACGGTTATTCTGCCCAAAGGCAGGGAATAAGAATCGGCGATATTTTATTGGAAGCCGGAAGCATTAAGATTACTCCGGCAAATATGGAGGATATTTCTTCGCTGGTTAAAGGAAAACCGGGAACAGAAGTTGAACTTAAAGTATTAAGAAATGGTGATAAAGACACTCTTATTTTTAATCTTATAAGAGAAGAAGTGATAGTAAAGAATCTCATATATTATGGATTCTACCCGGAGAGAAGTAATAACGTTTATATGAAATTAACGAGCTTTAGCCGGTCGGCAAGTGATGAAGTAAAAAAAGCCCTGAAAGAGCTTAAAGCGGAGAAAGAAATTAAATCGTTAATCCTTGATTTGAGGGGAAACCCGGGTGGTCTGCTTGATGTTGCCGTTGATATAATTGATAAATTCCTTGAAAAAGGTGAACTGATTGTAACCACGAAGGGAAGAGATGAGATATCTATAAAAGAATATCATGCTGTTCAGGAACCGATGATCGGGAATGCGAAGCTGGTTGTTCTAATAAACGGCGGTTCTGCATCTGCTTCTGAAATTGTTGCAGGTGCTATACAGGATCACGACAGGGGTGTAATTCTTGGAACCAAATCTTACGGAAAGGGTCTTGTGCAAACTATAACGCCTTTGAATTATAACACCTCGATTAAAATTACAACAGCAAAATATTACACGCCGAGCGGAAGATGTATTCAGAAAATAGATTATTCGAAGGAAAGTGATATAATAATTAATGTTGATTCCATGATAGCCACGTCTTATTCGACGGATAATGATCGTATTGTTTATGGTGCAGGTGGTATAACTCCTGATACTACAGTCGAATTTGAAATTGAAGGCGATTTAACAGCCGGGCTTCTGGCAAAAGGTCTGTTCTTTAAGTTTGCAGACTATTACTATTACCGTAACATCGACGAAAAATTTTCTTCTATCAATAATGAAAAACTAACCAACGAGTTTACAAAGTATCTTAAAGAAAATAATTTCGTTTATAAATCTGAATCTGAAAAACAACTTGATGAATTGATAGCGGATGCAAATAAGAAAAAGCTGAACGAAAAAGTTATTGCCGATTTGCAAAATGTTAAAAAGTATTTTGAAGAAATCGATAATAGTGAGCTTACGCTTTATAAAGATGAAATTCTAACCGAGATAAAGGGTGAGCTGGCTTCCCGGTATTTTGGTGCGGAAGGGAGAGTTGAAGAACTTCTTAAATATGATACCCAGTTCCGGACTGCTTACAATTTAGTATCGGATCAAACCGTTTATAATAAACTTCTGAATATCAAATAGTATCCCTGAAATTTTGTTCCTGGAGGATGATGAAATGAACTGTCATCATCTTCCTTTTTGTTTACCTTCGCTTACTGATTATATTTAAGTATTGTAGTTTGAAAATTTGAAATCTTCCATGGATCCTGTTCTAAAAGAGAAAATCAGAAATGTTGTCGGAACGAATAACTATTTCGATTCACAAGAAGATAAGCTTTGTTATTCTTTTGACGGAACTCCCATCTTTCAACACCTTCCCGAAGCAGTAGTCTTTCCTGAGAACGAAGAACAAATCTCTCAAATAGTAAAATTAGCTAACGAGGAAAGGTTTAATATAGTTCCGAGAGGTGCGGGAACCGGATTAAGTGGCGGCGCTGTTCCGGTTGAGAACAGTATTGTACTTGTTATGACAAAGTGGAATAATATTCTTGAGATTGACACTCAAAACTTAACTGCAACGGTCCAGCCGGGAGTTGTGACCGGAGTTCTTCAAAAAGAGGTTGAGAAGTTTGGATTGTTTTATCCTCCTGACCCGGGAAGTTTGAATGTTTGTACAATCGGTGGAAATGTTGCAAACAACGCCGGCGGCTTACGTGGATTGAAATACGGCGTTACAAAAAATTATGTACTCGGAACAGAAATGATTTTACCGAACGGGGAGTTGTTAAAAACCGGTGGTAAAAACATGAAAGACGTTGCCGGATATAATCTCAGGGATTTTATTGTGGGAAGTGAGGGAACTCTCGGCATAATTACAAAAATTTTATTAAAGCTGATTCCAAAGCCGCAGCAATCAATAACAATACTTGCATACTTTGATAAGCTTATAGATTCTGCAAAATCCGTTTCAAAAATTATTTCTTCTCATATCGTTCCGAGTATGATGGAATTCCTTGACAACACAACAATAAATTGTGTTGAAGATTATACCAAAATAGGGCTTCCGAGAAACAGCGAAGCAATCTTGTTAATTGAAGTTGACGGGCGGGGAAGTGAAGTCAGGGAAGATGCAAATACTATTATGGATATTTTGAAAAAGAATAATGCTTCGTTTGTGAAAGAAGCCGTAAACGAAGAAGAATCTTTAACTTTAAAAGCAGCAAGAAGAAGTGCATTCAGTGCATTAGCCAGGAAAAGACCCACTACAATCCTGGAAGATGCTACAGTTCCAAGGAGTGAATTGCCTGTTATGATCGAGAAAGTAACCGAGGCAGCAAAAAGATTTGATGTTGTATTTGGAAATTTTGGTCATGCAGGAGACGGTAATCTTCATCCAACCTGCTTAACGGACGAGAGAGACCAGAGTGAGATTACCCGCGCTCATAATGCTTTCGATTTTATTTTTAATGAGGCGATAAAACTCGGAGGAACTATAACCGGCGAGCATGGAACCGGCTTGGCAAAAAAACATTTTCTTGAACAGGCAACCGGAATTCCGGCTGTTGAAATGATGAAAAAAATAAAGTGTGCTATTGATCCGAATAATGTTATAAACCCGGGGAAAATCTTTTCGATATCACCTA
>Ga0209212_1004908_pt1 | contig 16258 bp, 16 predicted proteins | sample RifGroC2_FD_183996 | JGI IMG/M metagenome (GOLD analysis project Ga0209212, IMG submission 183996) | Groundwater microbial communities from Rifle, Colorado, USA - Groundwater C2 (SPAdes) (version 2) | ecosystem: Environmental > Aquatic > Deep subsurface > Groundwater | place: Rifle, Colorado...
CACGCCACTTTTACACGACGGAAAAGATCGTTGCGGTAGGGGCTTCCACCGGCGGAACGGAAGCGCTGAAGGAGTTACTCACCGCCCTCCCCCCCGACTGCCCCGGCGTGCTCGTTACCCAGCACATGCCGCCGACGTTCACGGGAACCTTTGCCCGGAGGCTCGACACCCTGTGTGAAATCTCGGTAAAAGAAGCCGAACAGGGGGAACGGGTGCTGCCCGGACATGCCTACATCGCGCCCGGCGACCGCCACCTTCTGTTGGGGAAGAGCGGGGCGAATTATGTCATCGAACTTTCGGCCGCCGCGCCGTGCAACCGGCACAGGCCTTCGGTGGACGTGCTGTTCAGGTCGGTGGCTAAGAATGCCGGCGGCAATGCTGCAGGAGTCATCATGACGGGTATGGGGAGTGACGGGGCGGACGGCTTGCTGGAGATACGGCAGGCAGGAGGAAGGACCTTTGCCCAGGACGAGGAGAGCTGCGTAGTCTTCGGCATGCCGAAGGAGGCGATCAACCGGGGAGGAGTCGATGAGGTGGTGCCGCTGCACGACATTGCCAGACGGCTCATGCTGTGGCTCTCAGCGCAGGGGAAACGGGCATTCAGGATTTGACGGTCACGCTCGGCATCAGGCGTGGGAGAAGACGCTATGACGATGATTCGCCTTGATTTATGCGGCCTCCGTTGCCCGCAACCGATTTTCAAGATTGCCCTTGCCTCCGCCGACCTGACGCCAGGCGACATCCTGGAGGTCACGGCAGATTGCCACTCCTTCGAAATGGATGTACGGACCTGGTGCCGGCGGTTGAAGAAGACGCTCCTGTTTGTGCGGGACGAAGGGGGCTCTCGCAAAACGGTGCGGATTGCTTTCTAGGTTGTTGAAAAACAGTCATCTCGCCGCCGTTGTCCCTAACGGGGGTTCTATGTTCAACGTTCTAGGTTCCAGGTTGAGACTTGAAACCTTGAACCTTGAACCCTGAACATTGAACCGTTTCTTGGGGTGCAACGATCTGACTGTTTTTGAACAACCTGCTAACGAGTCGATGGGTTGTTGGCGTCAAGATGCAGCTTTGAACAGAATAGAGGATAAGGATGGGTGATAAGATCTCCTGCTGGGAGTACATGACCTGCACGAAAAGTGAGTGTCCCGCGCACGGGCGGCCGGAAGGGGAGTGCTGGCGTGTGCCTGACACCCTCTGTTACGGGGAGGAGAAACCGCTCCTTACAGAGAAGCTCGGCCGCTGCATCGAATGTCCTGTCTTCCGGAGGAACATCGAAGACGAAAATTTGTGCATAAACCTGACACATTTCTACAAGCAGCTGAAAGAGAACGAGTGCCGGCCGGACAGCCTGAAAGAGGAAGTGGCGGTTGAATTGAGCGAAGTGTATGAAATGCTCTACAAGCTCAGCCGGGGGGATTTCTCCGCACGGGTTCGCCTGGCTTCCTCCACGACCATGGTTACTACCCTGAAATCGATGCTGAACGACGTTGCGAGCCAGATGCAGCAGTATGTGGAGGATACCCATGAACTGGCTATCGGGTTGTGCGAGCATTACGAAACCCTGAACCGCATCTGCCGGAATGAATTCGACGCCCGCGCCGCGGAAGATTCCAGCAACGAACTGATCGCCAAGCTCGGGACGCTTATCAACAAGTGCACTGACACTCTCACCAGTTCGATATTCCGTTCGGAACAGGCTGAAGAGGAGGCAAAAAATGCCTATCAGCAGCTGTTGAACATTGTTGAATTCCTGCCGGATGCCACATTCGTCATCGATGGCGCAGGGAACGTGATTGCGTGGAACCGGGCACTGCAGGAGTTGACCGGGGTAGGCAAGGAGGAGATGCTGGGGAAGACGGATTTTACCTATTCAGTCCCCTTTTACGGGAGCAGGCGAAAGCTCCTGATCGACTACCTTGAAGACGGTGCCGACCCCACGGTGTGGAACAACTACAGCAACATACGGCGAACCCATAACACCTTGAGTGGCGAGACTTCCATAACTCCCATTTCGCCCGAAAACCTCCGTCATGTGTGGGTGACGGCGACCCCGCTGTACGACAAGGACGGCAACAGGGCAGGAGGAATAGAGTCGGTCCGGGATGTGACCGAGCTGAAGCGCGCGGAAGAGGAGAAAGCGAGGCTCGAAGCCCAGCTGCATCATTCGCGGCAGATGGAGTCGCTGATGCTGAAGCTGGGGCATGATCTGAAAACTCCGCTGACCCCCCTGTTCACGCTTCTGCCGCTGATCAGGGAGCGGGTCGACGATCCGGATACGCAACGGATGCTGGACATCTGCTGTTCAAACGCTCAGCACATCATGAACCTTTCGTCAAAGACGATGCGTCTGGCAGGGCTCTCCTCATTTACAGGGGAAGCCCTGCGGGAAGCCCTTGAGCTTGGGCCGGCCGTCCAGGGAGTGTGCCTGGAACAGAGCGAAATGATGGAGCTGAAGAACCTCAGATGCGAAAACAGCATACCGGCGGGGCTATTCGTGTTCGTGGTGTTCGACCAGATACGGGACCTGTTTTCCAATCTGATTTCAAATGCAGTCAACGCATCGCTTATTGGGGGGGTAATCGGAATAAGCGCGCGGAAGAGGGGGGAAATGGTAGAGGTGACGGTAAAGGACGAAGGGACAGGCCTGACCGAAGAGTATACGGAAAGCATTTTCGAGGAATTCTTCAAGATGGATGAGGCCCGTCAGGACCCGAGTGCTCTGGGGCTTGGGCTTTCCATCTGCAAACGGATCGTCCTCAATCATGGCGGCAGGATCTGGGCGGAAAGCAAAGGGCTTGGCTGCGGTACAAGCATCCTATTCACGCTGCCGCAGGCATAAATGCAGGTTTACAACTAAAGGAAGGTGCGTCGTGGAATCAAGGGTAATGATTGTAGACGATAATCAGTATATTCGCGAATCAGTCGAAATTCTCCTCCAACTGAACGGTACCAGGCTGCTGAATGCTTCAGGCGGGGAGGAATGCCTGAAACATCTGCAGGAAGGATTCCGTGGGGTGATCCTCATGGACATCATGATGCCGTTCATGGACGGCTGGGATACCATCCGTGAAATCGTGGACAGGGGGTTGAACGACGGTAACGTCATCATCATGCTGACGGCCATGAATGAGCCTACAGTCAAAATGGACGGCCTTCAGGAATACGTGGTCGACTATATTACCAAACCATTCAATCCTAATGAGTTCATAGAAAAGCTCAAATTCTATGTTTCCTTCCTCGACGGAGTCAAGGCGCATTGAGGAGCGACCCGAACATAATCGTCATCGGCGTGTCGACCGGAGGGCCGATGACCCTGAAGCAGATCTTTTCCGGCAGGGATCCTCTGAACGCAGCCGTGATCATTGTCCTGCATATTGCGTCCGGAATGGACAGGCTCATTGCCAATGGCCTTGCCTCGGTCTCCTCGATGCCCGTATCCCTGGCGAAGGAGAGTGAAACCATCCAGAAAGGGCGGATCTACCTCTCCCCCGGAGGCTTTCATCTGAAGCTCGAGGGGAACCGCCGCATCGTGTTGTACCGGGGTGAGCGGGTGAATTACGTCCAGCCTTCGGTGGACGTGGCAATGCAGTCCCTTCGGAAATCACTGCACGGCAGGATAATCGGCGTAATACTGACCGGCATGGGCAAGGACGGGGCCGAGGGAATCCGGCACATAAAGGGGATCGGCGGCGTTACCATCGCACAGAATCAGGAAACCTCGGCGATTTTCGGCATGCCGAAAGCCGCGGCCCAGACGGGGGCGGTCGATTATGTCCTGCCGAAGGAAAAAATATGGAAGAAGCTTGCTGAACTGCTGAAACCATCCACCTCTTTTTAGTGGGGAGCACCTACTCCCTGTTGTTGTCCCTGCCTCTGGCCGTGCTGCAATCCTGCCTATGATATTTCTCTATACATTGAGTTGTTGATTTTGCCGCAGTCCTATGCCACTTTCGGGAGTACGTATTTCTACTCCGTGTCGAAAGGTACCCGATGAAGTTCCCGAGAGGACAACAGGCAGTGCGCTTGATGGTGCTGGCACTGATCACGATGTTCGTACCTTCTGCCGATGCGGAGGAAGGTACGCAAAAACGGGTCGTACGGAAGCTGCGCGATGTGGATCACGCCATCGGCGAAATGGAAGCCCCGGCCCGGGAACAGTCGCATCAGCCGGAAATAGTGATGCAGGCCCTTGGTATCGAAAAAGGGCATCGTGTAGCCGACATAGGCGCCGGCACGGGCTATTTTTCTTTCAGGCTTGCCGACAAGGTTGGTGCCGAGGGGATGGTGTATGCAGTTGAAATCGAGGAGAAGCTTCTCGATTATCTTCACCGGAAAACAAAGAACGGGGACATTCGGAATGTGGTTCCGGTAAAGTCATCCGCGACGTCTCCCAATCTTCCCCAAGGTTCCTGTGATGTGGCGCTGGTTGTAGACACCTATAACTATTTCGCGGACCCGGTGACGTTCATGAAGGAGCTGAAAGGTGCATTGAAACCGGGCGGCATTGTTGCAATTATCAACAGATATCGTTTCAAAAGATCGAAGGGCAAGGTGAGACTGGCACTGGTAAGCGAAGTGATCGAGGAAATGGGAAAGGCGGGCTTCCGCCTGAAAGATTCGCGCGATATCCTTCCCGAACGTTTTTTCCTGATATTCCAGCGCGATTGACCAAAGTACGAAGGGAGATCCATGAGAAGCAGAGAAGTTGTGACAGGAGGGTTATTGCTGTTGCTGCTCGTCGCCGGTACCTCGGCACTGGCGGAGGAGACGAGACGGGAAGCGCGCCGGAAGATAGTGCCCCTGGAAAAGTTGATACAACGACTGGAGAACCCGCAGACGGTACAACGGAAGCAGCCGGACAAGGTTATCGAGCTTTTCGGAGTGAAGCCGGGAGAAACGGTGGCTGATATCGGTGCAGGGACAGGGGTCTTCTCTTTTCGCCTTGCGGCAAAGGTGGGGAGTGCGGGGAAAGTCTACGCCGTTGAAATTGAGGATCGCATGCTCGATTTCATCAGCACCAGAGCGCAACAACTCAGGGTAACGAACCTGATTCCAGTAAAGTCGTCCGACTCGGGGCCGAACCTGCCGGCAGGTTGCTGTGACAAGATCCTGCTGATGAGTGCCTATGAGTACCTTCCCGATCCCGTTGCGTTCATGAGCATTGCGCGCCAGGCCCTGAAGCCGGGGGGAACTGTCGCCATTGTCTCCCTGGATGGGAACAAGGTGAAAGTGAAAAGAAAGCTGACCCTGAAAGAGGAATTGTACACACCCGAGAAAGTGACTGAAGAAATGAAACGTGCCGGCTTCACGCTGCGGGAGACCCACGATATCTTCACAAATCGCCTTTTCATGGTGTTCGAGATGTCCCCCTCCAAGACTGTGCCCGCGGCAACTGAAGGGGGCAATCCTTCTGGAGCAGTTCACTAGGTTATTGAAAAAATAAGGTTGTTCAAAACCGGTCAGATCGTCGCACCCCAAGAAACGGTTCAATGTTCAGGGTTCAGGGTCCAAGGTCTTTAACCTGGAACCTAGAACGTTGAACATAGAACCCCCGTGAGGGACAACGGCGGCGAGATGACTGTTTTTCAACAACCTTCTAATTTTTGCTGATGGTTCTCTCCATTGCCATGAGCTCCGGATCGAATGCCTCGAAGAGTCGGGGGGATACAAGATGGCTCGGCGACTTGTGGCAGAAGATGAACTCACCCACCACCGGCGCCAGTTGAGAGAGAGGCACCCCTGTGGCTTCGGCTACCCACCGGGCAAGTCCGGGCAGGAGTTCCAGCCGCAGGCCATGGTCAGCACCCCTGTTGTGCAGCGCCAGGGCGACCTGTTCGAGACTGGCGTTCCCCGCTCGGTCCCCGAGCCCGTTGATGGTGACATCGAGGCAGGTGGCCCCTGCCCGCACTGCCGAGAGCGAGTTGGCAGTGGCCATCCCCAGGTCGTTATGGGCATGAAAGCAGATCTCCACGTCTGACGCCCGCCGGACCGCTCCGACAACCTCCCCGACCTCCCACGGGTCGGCGGCTCCGTTCGTATCGTAGAGGGTAATCCTCGTTGCCCCGGCCGCTACCGCCTCCAGGCACAACTCCACCACCACCTCCCGCCCGACCTGCAGCGAATGGGGGAATCCCGCTCCCACTTGGGCCAGATGCCCGGTGGCCGCCTGCACCGCTTCCCTCAGCAGGGCGGCTTTCTCTTTCAGTCCTGCTGGCGGTCGAGCCGCTGCGACAGGCATCAGAATATCCACCCGATCCAGCACGTTTCCGGCGTCGGCAATCTGCCGCAGGCATTCGGGGCCGTTGCCGTAGATCAGTCCCGATGAGGCAATGGGAAGATCAGCCACCCCCAGTTCCTGCAACACCTTGATATCGGCGTCAAAATGGCCCGGGGCGACCAATTCCGCCTCCGGCACCTGCAGCTCGGCAAGCCTTACCAGGAGCGCCCTTTTCTGTCCCGGATCGAGCGCAACGCCGGGGACATCGAGCCCTTCGCGCAACGTGCTGTCTTTCAGGATGACCCGTCGGCCGTTACCCCACATCATCATGTTTCTCCTGTACCTCCCTGATATACTCCTGGAGGTCGCGTTCACCATCCAGGACCCGTTCCGGGCGTGCCCGGCCGTCTGCGCCGGTTACCCCGCCGGTGAGGCAGCAGAGCACGCTGCTGCCGGGGGGGATGATACCCCCGTCGATCGCCTTGAATGTTCCGGCGAGGGCAATCAGCCCGGTTTTCTCGATGATTTCACCAGATTGCTGAGTGATCGGAATGCCCCGCGAGTGGAGCAATTGAACCAGGGAAGGATGCGTGGCGACCAGGGAGCGAAGGAATTCAGCCTCGTCAACCGTCAGCATTCCTCCATCGGTCGACTGCAGAAGAGCGCACAGGTCGCCGTAGGTATTGTAGGTCCGGGGGTCGCGGTCATACATGACCCTCGTAAGAAGAGTGCCCGGAGTTGCCGCCTGTTCCGCAGCGGCACCCTGGTTTCGCTTCCATGCCATGTACATCGGGCAATTCGCCTGTTGCTGCACGCCGAGGAAACTCGGTATAGAGGGGAGGTCGCCCTTGAAGGTGTCCAGCACCCGGTAGATGCCGATGGGGCCGAATGCGGCGCTGATGGTCTGAATCAGCCAGTCGAATTTCATTCCCGCCAGCATCTGCTCGACTATGAACAGTCCGCGGAGCATCGAGGCCGCATACCGCCAGGACCGCTCCGGGAGATGCCGCATCCCGGTCGCCTGGGCGAAGGAGGCGGTGAACTCCTTCAGGCGGGAGCGGTCGGCTACCCCCACGAGTCGGCTCTTCCCATCCATGAACAGCCTGCTGTCGAGGAGGTCGAGGTTTTCCACGGGGCAGAAAAAGAAAGTTTCCACACCTGCGTGCCGGCCGTAGCGGGTCAGGGCGCTTCCGGTATTCCCACCCGATTCGAATACGATTCGCCTGGCGCCTTCCGTGAGACACAATGCCGCGGTGAGGCAGCCGTCGATCGCTTTCAGCGAGCCGGTGGCCATCGCCGACGTCTCGTCCAGCACCCGGACGGTCACGCCTTTATACTCCACCAGTTCGACGATGCGCGCTCCTTCCCGAATCGTCGTGTCGAGAAGATGGCGTTTGAACGTCCCGTCCTGCCCGGGATCGTCAAAGAACCGCATCAGGTCGCGATACCTGCAGACTATGCTCTGGTCGGGGCTGTACGCCGTGTTCACCCCGTTGGAGAAAGCCGCTCTATTTCCGGCCGTAAGCTTCATTGAAGATGACCTCATCTGCAGGGGGCAGGACTTTCGGCTCGGCCGCGCCTCCCGGATACCCTATGGGGACGATGGTGACGGGATCGATATCCGCGGGGATCTCCAGGATGCTGCGGATGTCGTCGGCAACCTGCGGTGCGCCAATCTTGTAGGCGGAGAGATAGACGGTGGCGAGTCCGTGGTCGGCTGCGGCCAGCATGAGATGCCCTGTGGCCAGGATACCGCTTTCAATCCCCCGGTCGTAGGCGCGTGCGCGCTCGACGCACGTGATGACGATAACCGGCGCTTCCTGAAGAAAACCGGCAGGGAATTCCCGCTTTTCCGGCGGGCAATGCCGGTCCTTTATTTCTGCAAGCAGCCGCTTCGTCTCGACGTTCCTGATGACTATGAAGCGCCACGGCTGGCCGTTCATGGAGGAGGGCGCTTTCATGGCGCACTCGATCAGAGCGGCAACCAGGGTATCGGGCACGTCTGCAGCAGTAAATGTTCGGATGGACCTTCTGGCGTTCACCGCCTCGTTGAATTCCATGCCATCTCCTTCGTTTTCAGATTCCCGCCAGGATCAATCCCACTCCACAGACTGCAATGACTGTTCCCACTATCGACCGGAGCGAGAGCCGTTCCTTCAGAAATATAACCGACAGCGGCAGGATGAAAAGGGGCGCCGTCGAGTTCAGCGGCCCTGCGAGCGCGGCGTCAAGATGCTTGAGGGCGACCAGGGAGAGCCAGAATCCGCCGGCGACCACGACGACCACGACCATGGCCGTTTTCGCCACCACATCCGGTTTTCTGAACGGGACGACGGAACCGGCAAGGGTCGAGCGCCAGGCACCCCAGGCGACGAGGCCGGCGGCTGCCGCGGCAAGGCGGATAAAGGCAGCGTGAACGGCAGGAACGGAGGCGACGCCTACTTTGGCCAGTATCACGGCGCCGGCGGTGCAGAGAACCGAGAGAAGGCCGTACCGTATGCCCAAGGGAATGTTGTTTTCTCCCTGGCTCGTGGAAGCCCGTTCCCAGAGCACCCAGCCAACCCCGATTGTCGTAGCGACAATGCCGATCCATGTTCCGGCGGTGGGCCGTTCTCCCAGCAGCAGCACGGCGGTAACGGCAATAGCCACGGGGTTCAGCGAGCCTATCAGCGATGCCCTTCGCGGGCCGAGTTCCATCAATGCCAGGAAAAAAAAGGTGTCGCCGATAGCGATGCCGACAATGCCGCTCAGCGCCAGGTACAGGAGGTCCCTTGCACTGATGGGCTCCATCCCGGCGAGCAGCAGGAAAGCCCCGAGGAAGAGGCTGCCAAGCGCCGTTTTCGCCAGGTTCATGGCGTACGACGACAGGTGCTCCCCCAGCTTGCGCCACAGAACGGCGCCGACAGCCCACGAACAGGCGGACAGCAACGCGAGCGCGCAGTAGAACCACGTGCCGGCCATGTTTACCTCGGCAGCAAAACCCATCATGCCCCGTCAAGGTAGGAGAACGGGTTCAATTCTCCTTCCCGGTAGCGGTGCCGTGGAAACGGGAGGTACGCGGGGTGATAGAACTGGGTCACCACTTCGTCGGCGAAGAATCTCCCCCGGTTCGTCAGCCGCACCGTATCGTCATCTTCCCGGACGAGATCGTACTTTTTCAGGTTTTCCAGGTGCCGTGGGAATGCTTCCTCCACCGACACTCCCGTCACTTCCCGGAACCGCTTTTTCGGCACGCCGTTGTGTTTCAGGGTGATCGCCGCCGCCCACCTGCGCTCGTCATCGGGCGTCCTCAGTTTGCCGCGATTGATCGGCAAGGTGCCCGACCGGACGCCGGCGACGTATTTCGACAGGCTTTCGCCGGTGTTGAGATAGAAGCGCCCCTGCACGTTCGACCAGGAAGAGGCGCCGAAGCCGATGACATCGTACAGGTTGTCGGTATGATCGATCAGGTAGTGGGAGGTATGTTCTCCTCCCTTGCTGAACAGCCTGCAGGATGTTTCCCGCAGCCCGCCATGCCGGGCAAGCAGCGATCCCAGCATTTTCATCGTGTATATTTCTTTCACCTCCGGGAATATTTCCGGTGTATCTTCGAAGGTGGTCTTGATGGTGCCGACCCGGTCGCCGTGGGGGACGATGCGAAGCCGATACAGTTGAAATGCGTCTATCCCCAGGGAAAGGGCTGTCTGCAGGGTGTTCAGCCACAACTCCGGGGTGCAGCCGGGGTAGCCGTAAATAAGATCGATGGCGACGCTGTCGAACCCGGCCTGGCGGACCTGCTCCAGGGCCTTCGAAACATCGGCAGCCGAGTGCTGTCTTCCCATATATTGCAACGAGGCGTCGTCGAACGCCTGCACGCCGAGGCTGATCCGCTTGACGCCATTCTCCTTCAGTATCCGAAGCTTTTCACTCCCGGATGTGCCGAGAATCGAACCGGGCTCCGTTTCGCAGGTGATCTGGGTGCACGTGCCGAAGTCGAGTCCCGCATGCAGTTCCTCAAACAGCCTTGCCAGCTGTTTCGGGGCGAGGGCGGTAGGGGTTCCTCCACCGATCAGAACCGATTTCGGCGCGATATTTCTCGCGCGAAACTTCTGTTTCCACAGTGCCATCTCCAGCCCCAGTGCGGAAACGTACTCGTTCATTTCTCTTTCCGGGGTGTCGACGCTGACGACCCAATGGCAATACAGGCATCGGGACCTGCAAAAGGGAATGTGAACATAGACGGAGCAGGGTCTTGATTCATCATACTGCAGTCCCCGCAGAATGGCAGCTTCGTCACTGGTGCCGTACATCGGCACGGGCGGGTAGTAGATTGTCGGGTAATAGAGGCCGTCTCCCGGGATCAGTCCTGCATCCTGCAGCTCCTCCATGTGCACCTGCTGCACCTGGTGTTCGGCCTGCTCAATCCAGTTCTTGGTGTCCAACTCGTGCTCCTTTTCTGGGCAAGATGCTGCGTTATTCAGGCTTCGCCGGCGGATCGCGAAAGGCGTCGGTACAGAGCGGCCAGGCACTGAAGCAGCTGCCGGTGTTCACGTCGTCCGGTAGCTCCCATCAGGCAGATGCGCAGCGAGTTTTCCCGAACGAGAAGTTCGCTGGCGTAACTGAGCAGGTAGCCATGCTCCTCCAGTTCCTTGCCGAGAGTTACCGAAGAGACTGCGGGGGGCAGAGCAAAGGTAAGCACTGCCGGCGATGAATGGGCGGCAGGGGAGACAACTCTGATGCCCAATTGTTCCAACTCCTGCCGCAGCCAGTGCGATTCCTTCAGGACGCGTTCGAATTTCGGTGTTGTGAGGAGATCGGCCAGCGCGGCCTGCAGCGCTGCGATGAGGTTGGAGGAATGGGTAAACGGGACGCCCCCCTTGGCACGATAGTGGCCCAGGTCCAGATAGCGTGGCAGCCGGGTATCGGGAGCGGGTTGATGATTATAGAAGACCATGGAGATGCCGGGGTATGCTCCAAGGCCTTTTCCACTGACGGCGGTGGCGAGAAAAACGGAGTCCAGCCGTACCGGAACGACTCCGACCGAGCTTATGCAGTCCAGGCAGAGGCGTGCATTCCGCTTTCTGCAGATCGCTGCAAGTATGTCGAGGCTGACGAGCGTCCCGGTAAAGGTTTCGCAATGGACAGCCCACACCCAGCAGATGGTGCCGCAGGACAGTTTCGCATCCAGAGCCGCATAATCGAAATCGGTACCCGGCGGAGCCGTGAAGGTGTCGAACTGCAGTCCGTGCCGCACCCCGTGGTCGATCAGGCGCTGGCCGAATTCACCGTTTGCAAGTATGAGCCCCCTGGTCCCCAGGAGGCTGAGCTGTGCCGCAACCATGTCGTTCGCAAGTGTTCCGCTGCCGACGAACAACTCGACATCGCCAGCTCCCGTCAGCTGCCGGAGCATCGATCTGGTATCGGCGAACGCCCGCTCGAATTCAGCGTCACGGTGTGAAACCGGCGACCTGTTGAACGCTCTCCGGACATTCCTGTTGATGGCGACAGGGACCGGAAGAAAACTGAGCGGACGAGCTGCCGGTCGCTGGAAGGAAGGATCTTGCAGGGGGATTTTTATGTTCATAAGTAATAGTTTTCAGGTAGTTATAAAGGAACTACTTCTAAAGATCAATATATTTAGCTGAATGGACCCGGAATGTTCCTAGTTTGCCCTTTTCCCTGCTCTCGATACACTTCTTGTAAGACTGTCAGGGAGGTGGCCAAATGATCGACGATTTTGCTGTCACGACCGGTACGGTTAAAAGTGCGCTGCAAAAGGGTGAGCAGCTGTTTTTCGTCAATGTCCGCCATCATACGGACTGGGATACGGGGCTGTTGAAGGCTCGCGGCGCGCTTCGGATTCCCGATGACGAAGTGGAGAAGCATCTTGATGAAATTCCTGTCGACCGTACCGTCATAATCTACTCGACCTGCGGCGATACGGCAAGCATTGCTGCCGCAAAGGCGTTGGAGCGGCACGGTCGCAAGGATGTCCATCCGCTACTCGGGGGGTTCAAATCGTACCTGGAGGCAGGGCTGCCGGTGCAGGAGATAGACCGCGACAGGAGCACCATGAGAAAACTGATGTTTCTCTGAAAGCTGTACGGCTCATGCCCGCCCGATGTCGCCGGAAGACGCCGAACAGCTATTCCCGTTGGTCCTGTGCCATCGGCCTGGACCATTGTATCCGGTGTTCTTTTCGAACTGGCCGCCTGTATGTTCCCTTTTTTGACACTCTTTTAGCCGCCATGGCATATTCCCCTAAATGCCAGCCGCTGTCGAGGCTGGCGAAGAGAGCCGGCAACCGGGATTTTTCGCCTATGAAAAATAATGAGGAGGTGCTATAGAAGGCACATTGATTTGAACTGACGTTACGGAGGCCCCCATGACAAAGAGAATGAAAATCTGCATCAATACCGGCGGCGGCGATGCCCCTGGTTTGAACGCTGTCATCGAGGCGGTTACCATGGCCGCCTACAACCGTCAATGGGATGTCTACGGCATCAAATGCGGCTACGCGGGCCTCCTGAACACCGAAGAAATAATCCATCTGACACCGGAACGGGTAGACGGTATCGCCAGCCTGGGGGGAACCATCCTGGGCACCACCAACAAGGGTAATCCATTCATGTTTCCCGTCGCCAATGCCGCCGGAGAAATGGAACAGCGCGACCTGTCGGACCGGGTCATGGAAAACTTCCGGCGGCTCCGCTTCGATGCGCTCATCGCCGTCGGCGGCGACGGCAGTCTCGAAATTGCCAACCGCTTTGCGGAAAAGGGGATGCCGGTGATCGGCGTTCCCAAGACCATCGACAACGATATGGGGGGGACGGTGATCTCATTCGGCTTCGATACGGCGGTCAGTATCGCCACCGAGGCCATCGACCGCCTGCACTCGACTGCCAAGTCCCACGACCGGGTCATGGTGGTTGAGCTGATGGGGCGCAATGCCGGCTTCATTGCTCTGAACAGCGGTATTTCAGGCAATGCCGACGTGATCCTTATCCCGGAGATCCCGTTCGACATCGAAAAGGTGTGCGACAAACTGATGGAAAACGAACTGCACGGGCACAAGTACGCCATTGTGGTGGTCGCCGAGGGTGCGGTTCCCAACGGAGGGGACGTCATCGCCAAAGGTTCCGGAGAGGCGGGACGCCAGCATGTGGTTCTGGGGGGGATCGCCGAGTACGTGGCGAAGGAAATTTCCCGGAGAACCGGCAAGGATTCCCGGTCCATGGTTCTGGGGCACCTGCAGCGGGGCGGCTCCCCCTCGACCTTCGACCGCCTGCTCTCCCTGCGCTTCGGCGCAGCTGCCGTGCGGGCCATCGAGATGGGAAAATTCAACCATATGGTTGCGCTTCGTTCGCCGCACATCGACCTGGTGCCGCTCGGAGAGGCGCTGGGTATTCAAAAGCGGGTTCTCGTGGATGGAGATACGGTGTTGACGGCGCGGGACCTGGGCATTTGCTTCGGAGATTGACGGTACGCACATATTAAGAGAAAGGGGCTGCCCGGGCGATAGATGCCGGCCAGCCCTTTTTTCTACAGGCTCTGTGGATAACTGACCTGTTCCTGTGGATAAAGGTAAAAAAACATGTATCACCACAGGTGGTTTAGCGATCTGCACAATGGGTGGGCAGTTGCTGCAACCGCCTGTTTCTGCGTGTCAATATATTATTTCTGCATCTCGGGCGGTATCTATTCCGCCTGCCTGGCAACGGTCTGGAAAAACAAACCTAAAAAGTGGATAACTTAAAGTATAACTTGAGGCCGCATGGCTATCTCGTGGAGCTGGCCGCGTCATTGATTCTCATTGTTGGCTCTTAATCGTCTCCTATGGCCATAGCAAACCAGCCGCTCGGGCCTTCATGGAAATAATTTGCATTCTAATAAATTGGATGGTATCTAAATCGCCAGTTGCCTGACGTCTGCCGCCGGATAGAAATTCTACATTGAATCGCAGGAAATCATGAACATTCTCACCCTTACGTGCTGGAGCCATGCAATAAAATACCACCTCTATTCCTGGGACAGCCGGACACTGCTTGCGTCGGGAACCATCGACAGGGTGGACCTGGGGAGTTCATCAATCATCCATCTCGTGCCAGGCCGGGAGCCGTTCTCCCTGGAGGTGGACAACAACGATCACCGACGTGCCATCGCCCTCGTCATTTCCACCTTGACGGATCCGCAGTTCGGCGCCATTACAGGCGCGGGGGAGATAGCGGCCGTTGGTCACAGGGTAGCCCACGGGGGCAAGGAATTCCGCCACTCGGTGCAGATTGACGACCACGTCCTCGCTTCCATTCGCGAGCTTGAGCACCTGGCGCCGCTGCACTGCGGGCCGAACATCATGGGGATCGAAGCCGCGATGGCTCTTCTGCCCACCGTTCCCCACGTAGCGATTTTCGACACCGCCTTTCATGCATCAATGCCGGAGGCTGCCTACCTCTATCCGCTCCCCTATGAATGGTACGAACAGTACGGAGTCCGCCGCTACGGATTCCACGGCCCTTCACACCTCTATCTGTCGCGGCGGGCGGCAGTCCATCTCCATAAGCCGCTGGCCTCCTGCAACCTGGTCACCATCCATCTCGACAGGGGCGTGTCGTTGTGCGCCATCAGGGACGGCCGGTCCATCGATACCAGCATGGGAATGACACCGCTCGAAGGGGCAGTGATGGAAACGCGCTGCGGGGATATCGATCCGGGGATTCCTCCCTTTGTCATGCAGGAGATGGAGCTTTCGCCGCAGGAAATGGAACGGATTCTCAACCAGAAAAGCGGCATCTTCGGCATAACCGGCCGGCGTATGGGGCGGCAGGAGTTTCTGCAGGCAGCCCTGGAAGGGGACCGGTCCTGCCTGTTGGCGCTTGAGATGGAAACCTACCGCATCAGGAAGTATATCGGGGCATACGCCGCCGTAGTCGGACCGCTGGACGCCATCGTTTTTACCGCAGGCACAGGCGCTTCGGAGTGGCCGGTGCGGGAAAAGGTGCTGACCGGGCTGGAATGCTTCGGGGTGCGGTTCGACGGGGACAGAAATCGCGGTATCCGCTCGGGGGAAGAAGAAGCGGACATCACCGGTGAAGGCTCCCGTGTCAGAACGCTGATCATTCCCACCAATGAAGAGCTGGTTCTTGCCGAGGACGTTGCGGTCATTCAGTCCGGAGCATGCACCGACGGCCAGCACAACCACTATTCTTTCGCCCACGGGGAGTATGTTCCGTTTCCCGCTGCATGATTGCATCCTCCTGTTGCCGACACATCCGATGCTGCCTCATTTCCTTTTATTCTTCCTTTCGCACGGCCTCGGAAGACAACCTCCTCCTATTCAGGGCTTGAAACCGCATCAGCGGAACCAATAGGCACTGTTGCGGGTATACTAGTTGGAGAATGGCAGCGATGACCGGTCAGTGCATCCCGGCCTGACGGAACTGTCGTACCAGAAAGGAGGACTAGTCATGAAATGTCCCGTATGCACAGAAACCCATCTGATCATGTCAGAGCGTCAGGGGATCGAGATCGACTACTGCCCCCAATGTCGCGGCGTGTGGCTTGATCGCGGGGAACTGGACAAGATCGTCGAGCGTTCGGCGAGGGAGGTGGCTGCGCCGCAACCCGCGCCTGTGCCGCAGCATTCCGGCCATGCACCCGGGCTTGGGCATGGTGGGTACCCCCATGGAAAACCGTACCGGAAGAAATCGTTTCTCGAGGAGCTGTTCGATTAGCTGAATAAATCCTTCATTCGCCCGTTCTTCACTCCCCGGACCACACGAAAGCTTGTGGTACAGGCAGTAGTGCGGGTCGAAAGAAAGGAGAGGTTCATGGGCGCTGTCCGGGCGGGAGTATTTCTGCTGCGCGGGGCGATTCTGGGTTTCCTGCTGCTTCTCGGGGGATGTTTGAAAGGTGAGATGCCCGGGAAAAGCCACACAGGCGAATTGCCCCCACCGACAGAGGAGGAAAAGCTTCTTGCCCAACGGCTGGATGCACACGTCACGATGCTGGCCGGCAGCATAGGTGAGCGGAATATGGTCAGGTATGACAACCTCCAGCAGGCGG
>Ga0209212_1004910_pt1 | contig 16254 bp, 17 predicted proteins | sample RifGroC2_FD_183996 | JGI IMG/M metagenome (GOLD analysis project Ga0209212, IMG submission 183996) | Groundwater microbial communities from Rifle, Colorado, USA - Groundwater C2 (SPAdes) (version 2) | ecosystem: Environmental > Aquatic > Deep subsurface > Groundwater | place: Rifle, Colorado...
TTTTTAAATGTCGTTCGAAGTAGAGCCAATCCGTCAATCTCGGCCGCAAAAACTTTTTTAAAGTAATCAATATCAAGCCACATCAAACGCTTTTTGAGAAATAAAAGCATATTATCGCCGTCTGAGTCAGTCTTGGGAATAACGGGCGTTGTCAACTCCGTTATAACACCATCGCTTATCTGCAGGGCGTCCTTCCCAGATATTAAAAAGACGTTATCACCGAATTTCCATACTCCGTCTTTAATTTTCTGATTTTCATCAACGCAGCCTTTCGCATTTGCTATCGATAAAATGGACGTTTTATAATCAGGCCACTCCTTCGGCTCAAGCGCAATGCCAGTCAATATATGGTATACTTCGCGATTCAGCGACTCAAGTCCTATGGCGTGAATTTTACCGTCTGCCCAAAGAAGAATTTGACGTTTTGAATTATACCCGATAATATTGATTTTGAGCTGCTCTTCTGTAAGCGTACCCTCGGGAAGTATCGATGAACAACATAATTTTTGATATTTTTGACATATTTTAATTAGGCTCTTCAGACCGTTTTTTTTCAGAATCCAAAACCACGTCCCTCCGCCTATTATGGGTTCGCCTTTATCTGCACGTTCCAATAATCGCTTATAGTCGGCAAGACGTTTAGCCGCGTTTGTACCGTTCATTATAGGGTCAAATACATTTTCGATGAGAGCGGGATCGTTTTTACAGTCAAGAACTAACCAAGCATAGAGTGCAAGTTCGATATCTTTATGTCCGCCGATTTGATTAGCGTTGTAAGCCGCAATGACGGCCTTCCCTAGATTCAGTCCTGCTGCGAGTAGCTTCACTTTATTATTGTCCAATGAGAGCGAAGCCGCAGTTTCTTCTGGTTTCTTCTCGTTACAGGCAGATACATCCGTATTTTTTTCGGCTTCAATATTATTAAAGTTTACATCTCGGACATGCGCTTTGTTTTTATCGGGTCTCAGTTCGTCTGGTAATTCAGCTAATTTGGTAGTATCAACCCACCGCTCCCAGGTGCGCCCATTGGATGGTGCAATAATTAGCTGAGAAATGCTTCTACCTCGTCCGGCTCTATAAGTTACCTGAAGTCCACACCTGGTTATTGCGTCGGGCGTTGATACAAGTTCGGAAAAATCTTTATCGGCCTTAAATATTGCGTGTATACCATTGTTTGTTCCGTGTATACCGATTCGCTCAGTAATGCCGAGTTCTTTAATAATCTCTTCGAAACGCTTGATTTTTTTAGTATATAACGCTTCGTCTATATTAAATCCATCGATATCCAAAGCCACAACATTCGGCGGAAGAATAACGCCTATCCATCCACCGCGCTTCAGGTGTTTGACGCACTCGTCAAATGTTTTGGTGGGCTTGTTTTGCCATTCTTTTTCAAAGGGACGTTTGGCAGTGTCATAGTCAGCCTTGGCGCCAGGTGGTACTGCCCATTTACCGTCCTTCGTGGGAGCTTGGGCTGGGTTTAGTTTAGGATCGTACCCTCTGGCTAATACTATGATGTAGCCGTTAAATACATATTTATCATAAATATCTTTTGTTATAACGGTCTGCGGAACTGTTTTGTTTTCTATATTATCATCTGGGTTAAATATTTCGAGCGAAGTCATTTATATCACACTCACTTTGATTATAAAATTCAAATATTGCATTGGCCGTCTTTCAGAGATATGCGTTATACACGTAATAACTCTGCGGCAAAGTTCTCTGATCTATTTAAATGATATTGAAAAAAGAAAATTCGAAAATCAATCGAATGCGAGTTGATAAATGAAAGAAAATATGGTACAATACCTTTAACGATTATGTTAACTCGCAAGAGATTAACTTTTTCAAAAAGACGGAAGACACGAATTGCCGTTCGGGTTTTCCGTTTTTCTTCGTTGTGTTATTTTTGATCACCTGCCCCTGTTGATTTGATGTGTTCATTGAAAATTTCAGGAAATTCTTCGTACCCTTGTTCCTGGGCTAGGTCAAGCGGTGTTTTACCATCGTTGCTTTTTTTGTTAGCATCCCCGTTCTTGCTTAACATCAGTCTAAAAAGCTGGACAGCTTTAGCGTAGACCGCATAGTGGACTGCGGAATAGCCCTCGTTATCACAGAGATTGACATTAGCGCCATTGTCTACTAATAGAGTGGCAACCTCAAAATTTTTGTTATATATCGCTTCCATTAAAGGCGTCCTACTGTACATTTCCGCCGTGGTGACGACATCGACATTCGCCAGGCTCTTGATCAACAGGGAAACGATTAAACCGGGATAATTGTTGATAGCGGCAAAATATAAGGGTGTACGATTATAACAATCCACCGCGTTGACATTGGCCCCGCCACTAATGGCGGTTTTGATCATTTCGATAATTATATCTTTTTGTGGGTCGTTCTCCCTATATTTTATCGAAAACATTTCACTTAAAATCCCGTTACCGTGTTCATCAGTTTCTTTCAAATTAGCTCCGTGCTCAATTAAAATAATAGCTGATTCGTATTTCCCCTGCCGTACCGCATACACAAGCGGCGATTCTTTAGCGTAGTTTTTTTGGTTTTTTTCCTCGGGATTGCTTTTTAGTAAATCTATTAGCTGCCCTCTGGCACTGTTATCAGGTGTATCGAGCAGGCGATAAATCGGGGCCTTTCGGACGCATCCGATTTTTTCGCCTTTAAAAATGCTTATGAAAAAACCGCGGTGATCGACCCGCTCTGGTATCTCATGAATGAGCCCGCATGCAAAACACACCAAAATCACCTGTTCTAAGTTATAATTTGTCAACAAAGCATGGCGAAATTCCGGGTCTATATCGCCACTGGGTAAAGCCCTTACCACGATGTCGACATCGTCGATTCTCTTTATATATTTTTCTTCGATTTTTTGAGTGTTTTTTTCCCAACGATTCACGGATGCTGAGCTTACGCCCACTAAATCACCGTATTCGCTTTGAGTAAGTTCCAGTTTATCACGCTGATGTTTTATTATTTGGCCCATATCGATCGGATCATTTTTTTTAAATGGAGCGGGTCGCGGTTTTGGGTTAAGATTCGTATTTAATTTCATAGCGGTCTCCTCAATTTTAAAATTTTATTGTGCATTACATAGCTGTATTACTCTTTGTTTTCAATTGTTTTCATCGTATTACAAGTGTATTTATTAGCTGTGCAATTTTGTTATATTCAAATTCTACTATTTTTTTGTTATTTTGTCAATAACATTTCAAAAATTTTTATTTTTTTTTTACTCGGGCTTATTAATATAATAACATTAACTGGCGCTCCGTGAACGTGATTTCAAGAAGCGCCAGTTTTATTCTTATTTATTCCGATTTCAAGGACAAATCCAGCCAATTTTTCTCTAAACTCGTTCGCAGCATTAATATTTCACGTTTCGCAGCATTCCGTGCAGCCATCAGCTTGCACCTTGCCGCATAACGTCCGTAAACGTAAGAGCCGCCATTCCAAGCGATGTGCCGGTCGACCACACCGACATCACCGCCCCAAAGCTGGCTGGTACAGTTAAAGCACCAGCTACGCCGAACGCCCCGGCAAGTAAGGCCGCGGTTACGGTGGAAAAGGCAATACCAACAGCTACAGGAAGTTTTATTGAAAAGTCAGAGTTGATGGTAGTTTTCAAATTTACTTTGTGCAGGTCTGCGTTTAGAAGTATTTTTGATAGTTCTCGGTATAAGCCCCCAAATACATTTTCTTGCAGGTCTTGCGTAAGTTCAAGGTTAAGCGCATCCCCCGAAATCCCCTTTTTTCTTAAATGCTGAATTTTCGATATAATTTTATCTAAATCAAAATATTCATCCAACTTCGTTTCGAAATTGTTGGCAGATGCCGGAGCGTAAAATTCATTAATCACGTTTAACCCTTGCCGATAAGCATTTTCATGAGATTCTCTATCAACCGCCGCCGCAGTATTAATATGAAAAACGGTTAAGAATATTACGCAAACGATTATAAATATTGATTTTTTCAAGTATATCACCTCTTTTTAATATAACGTTAAACTTTCCGATATTTTATCGAGAATCGCTCTCAGACGAGTATTTAATTGTGCACGTGAGCTGATTATTCCGGTTTTTAATGTGTTCTGAAAATTATATTTTGTTGTCTGGTAGGTAGTTTCAACGGAAATAAGCGCCTTGAGAAAGGCATCGATTTCGTTTCCTTCGGTTTTTAATAAAACCTCTGTTATCGAACCTACCAATACGAAAAGTTCTAGCGGAGGATCTAAACCGGGGTTTTGCCTTCTGAAGCGGTAGTAGCGCTGTTCGAGGGCTGTTAGGTCTTTTGCTTCAGCCATAAGCCCGCTGTATATGCTCTTAATGACAGCATCCACGTCAACGGCCCGACGCAATTCCGCCGTGTACTGGCCGGCCTCAATTTCCGCTGGGCCTGTATGACGGTTGTTTTCGACCATATATTTTTGGACGGCCTGATCGATTTTAAATGCGGCAACGGCAATGAAGCTGTCCAACGCTTCTTCTGACAGAACATAAGTCTCGAGTCCGCTTCGAATAGCCTCCACCGGTTCGCCGAGAAATGTTGCCGTGAACCATTCGACCGAGCCCATAGCAGGGCTCCACAGCTTCTCGTCTGCGTCGTTTTTCACCTCGGTGAAGAGTCTGGCGCTTAAAGCCTTTATTCCTTCTGTCGAAGAACTTACGACCAGATTCATGGTCGGAGTCTCTTCGAGACCGTGTGCGATATTTGGTCCGAGCCTTAATAGGAAAGTGAGCCCCACAGCGATCAACGCAATGGTGACCGCGCTAGTTTTTTTCATTTTTACCTCCTTAAAATCGTGAAACTAATTTTACCTTCGACGCCCGAATCTCTATCGCAGCGTTATCGATTATGCCTGTAATCTCAGCCGCCACCTTCCCATTCAGGCTCTCCAAGTATTCATCGATATTCCTCTGAATCATCGGCCGAGTCGTTTTCTGTAACTGGTAGTGATCGTAACCGTCCCACACGAAAAGGGCCGCCGTTGTTGACAATCCGAGCGTTTTTCCGGCAAAACCAGCCAGTGCTTTGCCCCCTAATGACGTTATCGTCTTCGCGAATATAACGTCACCGGCCTTTTCTATCATCGGCAGAACCTTTTCTGCGATTCGAACGGTTGATATAACGCTGAGTCCAGTCAACGCTTTTACCGCGAGCGGAATGTTGCGGTTTATATTCGTGCGAACCGTCATCGCCGTTATATCTCTTGTCGCACTTTCCCACTCCTGCAGCGGAATCTGGTACTTAAAGCTCAGCTCGTCGAAGCCGGACGTGACGGATTTAAAATACTCACTGACCGCGGCATCCGTGATGGCGTTTATACGCTGTTGCCCCGTTTCCGGCGGGATAACTTGTGCCGCGAACTCAGCCCGGACGGCATTTCCGATCTCAGCGGCGGCATCAGTATCGCCCACGACCCAACCTTTAATGGAGCCATATGCGCCTTTGAGCGCGAGGGCCTGCTGGACGAAGTATCCGCAGTACCAGTCGACGAACCCGGCCGCCTTTTTATTCAGTTCGCCGTTCCACGCATCGAGGTCCTCGTGCATCCGCACCGTAGCCTTCTTCTTAGCTTTCTCCAGGACAATGTCGACGTCACGGCTTAATTCATCGCGCTGAACATTCTTAAAGCGGACTGTCTTGACGACCGGCTGTGTAGCGGTGGTTCCGGAGGTAAACGCTGGCGATACGAGGCGGCTCATAAAAAGCCAGATTAAGAATACCAGGACGACCAATAGAGCCCCGTAAGTAACTAAGCGTGGCCTCCACTCACGCCCTTCAACATCGTCGGTCTCGTCCTCGGCTTCCACTTCGGGTCTATCGTGTCCGCCCTCAGCCAGTCTGACGGAGCTTATTCCATCGTAATCGTATTCTTCCAGCCAGGGGCTTTTCCTGACCAGATTTTTAAGGGCTTCTCTTTCGTTGCGCCCTTCGGCAACACCTAGAACTTCAGAACCTGAACCGTTTTCATCGATAAACATAAACTTTGCCATTCGTATCACTCCTCACAAACTATTAATTCATAACGTCATTATTATAGGTAAATTCTCTTTGATTTCGTCCGCATTTACTGCAAGCGAGGATTATTAATTTTGCCGACTCGGCTTTATATACATGTATAAAGAACTTGTTATTCTTGCAATGACTGCACTTTTCGATATAATGCTTAATTGTTTTGCCGGTCATGCGGCTCTCTCCTGGCAGGCTGAATCTTCTGAAATTCCAGGCACTTTAAGTATTTTCAATGCGATCGTCACGGCCCGGTCTACATTCCCCAGTGACTTCCTGACGGTCGCGCCATCCCCGCCCCAGGCTGCTATATAGAGCTCAGAAGGCACGGTAATGCCGAAGTAGCTCGCTACGGTGAACGCTGTCGCCTCGGCTTCGAGTTCAGCCACTGCGAGGTCTTTCCGCGGCAAGCCGGCACCATGTCCGAGGCAATGATGGGCCAATTCGTGCAGTAGTGTGGCATATTGAGCCTCCGGCGCGTTGTTCTTGTTAACGACTATCCGCTCGCCCTGAAGATAACCGCCAGTATTTTCACGGAGCGGAAGGAACTCGACAGTCAGCCCGTGGTCACGAATTCGCTGAATTAGGCTTATAAACTGGATTGGTAAGATCTCGCCGACGATTTGTCGGTGAGGCATATTCGCATTTGGCGATATTCTTTCAGTCTGAGTTATGTCGAAGACGGGCCTGGGTACGAACACTACTATCGAACCGCGTGACTGCTTGTCGTCACCAGTCTCATTCTCAACGCCGTCGACCAGGCCATGTTCAGCGAGTTCGGCATCGGCGGCGATATCGCGTTTCTTCTTTATGCGTATCGGTGCCAACACGGAGAGAGCCTTCTCACCGCGGCAGATACGATAGCCCCAGCGCTGCCATACCGGGAATGGCGCCAGCCATAAATCGCTCAGTATGTCGAACGAGAACGACTCACCTCTTCGGCTTGCTATCTGGATACCCGCTGTGATCAAGTTGTTCAGGCTATAACTATGATGGTGGCGTGCTCGAATCGACAGGAGCTTGACCAGTGCGCTTCGGTCGATGTTCGCCAGCCTTTCTTCAAGGGTTTTAAGAATTTCCTTTACCGTTAACTTTGCCATTAAATTCGCCTCCACAAATAATATTGGCAAGGCCGCGCGGATTCCGCTCTCGACCTCGCCGTTAAAGTACGCCTATGTTGCTATTTACTATACCGACTGCTGATCTTCTTTCCGTCTGCGCATGTTTCGCCTGACCTTGCGTCGTTTCAACATTTCCGAAAGCCCGGTCGAAATGACCGTGCCTTCATGGAATTTGTCGTCATAAGGGTTTTCGGTCAATATGATCGCCGGTGGCATCGTTGCTGATAGAGCAGGTCCAGCCGCAGGTGCCGCTTCTGTGCCACTCTGGTCGACGGTTGCACGGCTTTCATTCTTCGTGAACCAGCAACCGAACGCCGCGAGCATCAACCAGGTAAATATCTCATAAAGTTTATCCATACACTAAACCTCCTAGAATTTTAACCTGTATGTACGAAAAGCACCGTTTTAAGTGCTGCTTAACCTGTAATTTAGTTGTAATCGAGATATAATTATTACAGGGGGCCGTGCAGGCTGTACTTGTAATGACCTGTAACACACCCTCAAGGGTGTTACAGGATTACAGGTACAACTGCGTATAAAGTTTAATTTGAAGTGGATTATAGATTTGCGGACAGTCTGCTGTGAAGCTCACGTTTCTGCTTATCCGTAGCGGATATGAAAGGCACGCCGATGAGTTCCCGTATTAATTTACTGCCGTCGGCGCTCGTCGCATCTTGTGGAAGCCGCCCCGCATGCTTGAGCAAGTCGACAATCTCGGACATCAAGACGCGCTCGCCGTGTTCACGTTGCAGCTCGAAAGCGATAACGTTGTTGGCCACAGATGTGTCGGGGGCGGATGTTGGTAACTCCGCCGTTGGAGCAGAAGGAGATGTTCCCCCGGATACCTCGTGACTGATAGACGACCCTCTGGCGGTCTTTTTCTTTGCGGGTTTGTCGGCCGCTCCAAGTTCCAAAAACTTATCCAGGCCAGCCTTTTCCTTTTCAGTTTTTATTTTTCCAAGACGCAGGGCCGTTGAAGTGCTGAGGTAGTACCGCCCGTCAGTACCGACAGGTAACGACTCGAGCCCGTGTTCGACCATGTAGTCTTTGAGCTCGGCTTTTGCTCTATCTACAAGAGCTTCCAGCGAATACAACTCGTTCCCAATGGCAGATATATTGTTTGCGGTAAGTTTTTCGGGTATGGTGAAGTTTCGGGCCACAGGACAGGACACAACGTATTCGCATCGGGTGCAATGCGGTCCAGGCGTTGCTTCAAATTTTTCATCGACCGCGATCTTATCGATGGCCGTCGATACTATTGCGGATAAGCGCGACAGATCATCCTCAAAGTAGGTTTTGGGTTCATAGAAATCGGGCGGAATATATGCAAACGATGCGTGGATAACTTCAATCTCAGGGTGCTTGGTCTTGACCGCCAGAGCATATATCTGAAGCTGGAGTTCGTCGATGTGGTCGCCGGGATAGCCTTTGAAATCGACAATGACAGCTTGTTTGCCATGGATCGCGTAAGCATCTATGCGACCGACTATATCAAAAGTTATGTAGTCGAGCTTGAACTCGGCTTCCACGGCGGTAACGGGGTCGAGTATTCGGTAATAGAAGTTTTTAAGACGCGGGCCCAGACCAGAATCTTCGATGTTGCCGAGATTAAGATACTGCTCGATTTTAGCGTGCCTTGTGCGCCCCTCTAATTGAATTTCCGTCGGTAACGGCTTCTTTTCTGTGATATACGCCTTGAACATGGCCGGACACTTCAGGTAACGGCTTATCGAACTATAAGATAAGTGGTCGATTTTCAGCTGGTTGCTCATGCCGCCTGCACCTGCCTTCCGCCCAGGACTTCAATAATCTTTTCCTGTTGGCCGTCAAACTCCCTCCACAGCGTGAGGATCTGGCTGGTCGTTACCCGATTCACATTGAAGAGGGCTTTTAGCTCAGGTGAGAGAATGCGTGCGATGTCCTGGACAGTTATGGGCGTGGTCGGCGCCGGCTTAGTTACTTCTGATTGCATACAAACTTTGTCAGCACCTTTGTTTGCTGATGAAGTCGCAGCCGGCATGGGTGGTTGTGCTTCGGCTGTCGTAGTGTCGTTGTGTGTGGAAGCTGGTTTGCTCAACCACTCGATGAGTTGCCGTCCGGTTTGTTCCGAAGGCACGAAGCACTTCCCATCGAAGAGATCGGTGCGGTCCTTAGTGGCAACGCCGATGTGGTCCTGCGAGAGCTCAATATAGACCGAGAACTCGTATTCCACGCCCTCACGTTGCACCGGAGCGAGCCCGACCTTCCGGACCTGATTCCTGCCTCCGTTGTTCTCGATGACGTAGTCCTGCTTAGCCCGCATGGTGACGATGATATGGCAGGTTGAGCCGGTAATCGTATCGAGCAGTTTATTTTGCAGCGGAGTTATCTCCTTCCAGGCGGTGAATGAATTGCCGCCTTTCGAAGACTTCTGAATAGCGTCGTGCATGTCGAGAAGGCCGCCGGAACCAGCCCATGCGTGCGACAGGGAGTCCACAATGATGGTGTTGTACCCGCTCCGCTCGGCGAGCTTTATGGCCTCGATATACTTGTCCGGCGTATATGGCGGTTCGATTTGCAGTGTATCGAAGTCGAATTTGTCGGCGTAGAGCGATGCCGATTTGCGTTCAGTATCAATAACCGCTATCCTGCCGCCGATGCCCATGGCGATCTTCAGCGCCGAGAAAGTTTTACCGGAACCAGCGGCACCGGAAACACCGACTCTTAAGCGAGTTTCATTTTTTGTTGCCTTTTGAAATTTCATTAATACCACTCTCCTTATGCAATATTAGTATATGCGAATCTAGGCTCATATACTTATAACAGAAGAGAGGCGGTGGTACTGACTTAGTTGATTTTTTTAAGATATTTTTATTAGAAAATGAAGTGGAATGCTTTCCCAGCTACTAAAGTGATATTTAATAATTGTCATAAAAAAAGCCGAATATAATATTGATGAAACTTTAATATATTTATAATTTTTTATTTGATACTTCTAGTATTTTGGTTTAAACTCTAAAATTTTATTTTCAATAATATAAAACAAATGCGTAAAACAATAGCCTCCGAAAACATAAAATAATATAGTAAAAACAGTGACTTCTAGCGGAGGAAAATGATATCTGAATACTTCTGAAATAGTAATAATCATCATTGTCCCGATCATTCCTCCAAACCCTTTGATAAAACCGTTTTTGGGATATGCGTATGTACTCATACCCAGACAAAAAAACAATATTGCTGGAAATGATAACATTGATACCGTTGTAACCAAAGAGCGATTGCCAATTTCACTTTCCCAGGCGCTATCAATGTCACGATCAGAAACATGCGAAGCGACATCTCCAAAATGTGTATACATCGCGATCCTGAATTTATGTTTTTCGTAACTATCAGAAATTATTCCCGCCATAAAAAAAGCAAAAAACATAAAAAATATGATTTGACCAGGGCTGAGTTTTTGGCGTTTATTCGATGCACTCTCAATGTTACTGGAAGAGGCCCTTACTTCATTTGGATTTACCTTCATACGTGTCGAATTACTGTTTGGACCTATTTCATTTACAGGACATGCACATTGAGGGCAAGCCGTGGCTTTATTAGAAAATTGTTTCCCGCATTCAGGACATATTATAAGTGCCATTTAATCACCATTAGAAAAATTTTAAGTTATTATCGAAATTATTATTGTGTTTTTGTAATTCGTCGCAGAACTTTGAAAGGAACGACTCCCCACTTGCTTTTATAAAACTTTTTCACCGTACCAATGACATAATACCATATCGCTACGTTCAATATGATAGGACTAGTATATGCAAAATCTAATTTAATGAATTCCAAAATGGGATATAGCGATTCTTGATTATAGCAAGATTTTAATAAGTAAAAGAATATCAAAAAAAATGGATAACTATAAATTGCAAACAACGTCGCCGCTGCTTTTAAAATCAAAGGGCATCCAGTTATATCTTTTTGTATGAGTTTTATAACCCCGACTAAACAAATCAGAAGTAGTAATATTTCAAGCACAAAAGTAATATTAAAGAAAAATGTAGCGCTGTCTACAAACGCGTTTACGTGGCCATGCGACAATTCGACAATAGTAGACCGACCATAAAGTTTGCAAAAATAATTTTCTTTTGATTTGGCGCTAGCCGTAAAAAACCATAGAAACCAGTATACTGAATTTAGTAAATAAAAAATCACAAAAATTGATGCCGCAATAACGTCTCTTTTGCTTGGCAGCCATTTTTCACTGCTTTCACTAATCAAGTTTGATAGTGGTTGATAAGTATCATAACCACAATAAGGACATTTTTTTTCGAAGCACCCCATTAATCTTGGCGACCAGTTATATTTTTCTATGAAACTCAACCTGGTCAAAGGTAAAGGCTTATCACATCTCAGACAATGTCTATATGGATCTTCGGTTGAAAAATTACCGCTGAGCTCTTCTTTGACTGGTAGCGAATTGTATAAACTAGAAGTTGGACATTGACACTTTGGACACGCTGGTGCGTTGTTAGAAAATTGTTTCCCGCATTCAGTACAAATAACAAGTGCCATTAAATATCTCCTTATAACATTTTAAGCATATTTCGAGTGGCGCTTAAGTATAAATACCATAGTTTGATAATCAACTTATTAAGGTTAACTATCTGAAGATCGTTCTATTATAAAACAATTCAGTCTCTTTGAATGTTTTGCTTGTTACTTCATCGCCGTCTTGATGCATTTTTCTCAAAAGATCCATTGCTTTATCATTACCAAGCCTTGCCGCACGAACTAGATTGATAACGGCATTGCGATAACATTCTTTGATTTCATCTTGCGTTAAGGGCGTGGGGTGCATTAAATCAGAAGTTTTTCCAAGTTTTGCCATATAATAGTAACTTTCACCACTGGCAAAAAGACCATCCGAAGAATATGCGAAAAGAATAATACAAAGTATTAAAGTCCCCAGCAAACCACCGACAACTATTATAAATTTTTTTCGCACTATAGGGGAATAGGCATTTTTATCATTATTTTCAATGGAAGATAATTCTATATTGCATTTATCTTGAGTATTGCCAAACTCTGTTTCGACTGGGTAAGCACAATTCGGACAAGATTTATCACTGACTAAAATTTGTAATCCGCACTCTTGGCAAATCAATGTAGAAGATGATCTTTGATCGTCGTTAGGAGCAGCAGAAGTGTACTCATTTCCGTTGGAAGTCAGTACTTCAGCTGTTTCAGCAACGGTATTGGCGTCGTTAATTTCGGTTTCATTACTATCTTTAGAATTATAGAAGGTCTTGACTGACTGAAATAGTTTTTGAGATTCCTGAGTTGCATTTTGAGACCACTTTTTTATAAGAGTTATGGATGCGGCCACGATCTCTTTAGCGTCGGGCGACGGCGTGTTGTTTTTGATATTCTGGTTTGAATCCGTGGATGACTGCTTGCCCCCTTTATTTTCTTCCGTTGGATTTACCGCCGGCCTTTTTATTACTTTATTTATGTTTACAGTCTGTGACGCATCTACTGCAGGTAAAACTGCCATAGGTTGCCTGTCAATTGTTTTTATTTCGACATTTTCCTCTTGAATTTTTATTTTTTTTGCTACCGACTGGGATGGTTCAGAATCCTTTGCGGTTTCACTATTGGCTTCCGCTGCTTGTTGTTCGAACTTTTCGATATATTTCTTTTGAAGCTGGAGGATTTTGGAAATTTGTTCTTTGGTTAACAATTCATCCTCGAAAAAATAAGTGCCGAGATGCTTTTTTTGACCGGTTATTTCATCGGCTTCTTGCTTCAATAAAGCGTCTTTTACGTCGTCTATGGTGATGTAGCCTAGCTTAACAGCTATCTGACCGAAAAGTTTTTTTCTTTTTTCCTCGTCCATACGCTTCTTCCTCGGTACGTCTATATTTTCAAAATTATTTTTAGCCGGTCGCTTCACTCATTGTATTAGCAGAATTATTAAAGATTTTTCTTTATTTATTGATGTTTTTATGATATAATTGACAACAACAAAAACTCCATCACCTAAAAAACCGCTATCAACATTGTTTTTTTAGTAGTGGAGGCCGTTGCTGTTGTTTATTTGTTGTATGTCTTAAACGAGCCTGGCATTGGTTCGAATTTGAAGTCGTGCCGATTGGTTATTATTATTTTTAAAAATCCACCGCGACAACTCGTTTGAGATTTATTTTATTATAACCGATTGGTAATAAAAAGTCAAGAGAAAAATACGAATGGGCAGAAATAAATTCGGCGATAGACTCAAAATGGTTAGAAAATGGGCCGATTGCAGCCAAGAAGATTTTGCGAAAGCGATGGGGGTCACACCGACCACCATCCTTCGTTATGAAAAAGGAAGTCGTCTTCCAGATGCTCCCTTTCTCAAGGATTTGATCACCAAATTCAATTGTGACGTCACATGGCTTTTAACCGGCAACCGCAAGGAGTTCGATCTCAATTCTGATACGAATGGTCATAACGAAAATAAAGATGTCGCCAAAATAACTAAATGGCTTATAGAAAATCCTGAGGCGCAGATGTTTATCGTAAAACTTATTCACGCAAGTAAAGAAATTGAAGACGCCACAGAAGGGCTAAAACACATAGCTAATAAAGGATTTAAAAATTAATCCGGTTTACCATTCGGATAACCTCTCGTTTTGAAACCCTCCCCAAACCAGACGCCGCTCTAAAAGCTTTATTATACTCGTGCTTTTATTTTACAAGTCTTGAGCGCGGTTTTTCAATATATTTCGTTAATCTTTTATGTGTCGTTTAGCTCAGTGAAGCTGTATGTGCTTTGCCGTGACAACGGTTAAACTATATATAAGGCTCAGTTTTTGTTATGGATTTCTTAATATTTGATTTCGAAGTTCCGCGAGCAGCCAGTCTTTTTCAAAACTGCGGTTCAGGCATGCGAGAGTAAATCGCCATCACGCAGGTTCAACAGCATGGCCCCACCATAGATTGTAATGTGTCGCATCAGTCCGCCTGTAAAGCCTCGCTCACAGCATCACCCTTCATAGAATACCCACCAGCACTCAAGTTCGTTTGCCGGAACATATAGTTATTTGGAGTTGCCTCCCGCATAGGTTGGCTTTTCCGAATATTAATATATTGTAATTTATCGAAAAACCAGTTGGCGACTGGCTATTTTTATAGTATAATAATATTGAAGCCCATATTTATGGAGGTTATCAATTATGCCGAAAATTCGATTATTAAATGAAGACTGGACTACTAGGGAAAGCGTTACCACGATAAGCCAGGTTAAAGAAGATTATGCCGATCTGGACGAGCTTTTAGAGGATGACTCGCTCGAAAACACGAAACAACAGTTTGTGATGTTAAGGGCGGCCGGCTGCCCTTACAGTAAGATTAGCGAGCAACTCGACATATCCAAAACAACACTCGTAAAATGGGGCAAACAAATGAAACCGGCGATTAATGATCTGAAAACTATTGAGCTGGAGGAGCTGCGCGAACAGTTTTTCGCAAGTCAAAGAGCCCGTATTCAAACGCTTGGCAGTCAGCTGGCCGCGGTTAACACGGAGTTGGCAACGCGCGATCTGAAAGAAGTTCCGACTTTGCGCTTGTTCGATATCATGATAAAACTCACGGAAACGCTCAAAACGGAGTTTAAAATCGAAGGGACCGACTGAGTGAAATGGTTGTACGAAGTTTACCAAGTTGAACCGGGCGATAAAGTTTTAATATAGACTTGAATATGAAAAGTGCGGGTTAAAAAAGGTCTGAATGCTGTCCGAGCACGAGATGCACGAGGGTGAAATGCGCGACTGCCAGCTAGTCGAGTGGGTGAGAGCCAACCAGGCGACAGCAGCCATTAAATAAAAGCGCGAAAGTCGGCGACGCCATACTGGCGATCGCAAATCCTGTTATACTCTGCCTGAAAGTGTCTCCGAACTTCACGCAAGGTTTGATAGACTCGAAAAAAATGCCGGTGAATTAGATCGGTGTTATCGGTTCAACTAAATAATTGATATTTGTCATGATTTGTGGTATAATCAAACTTGAGCTTAATAATTGGAGCGTCTTATGATTTCAGGAAAACTGATCGAAGAAGTCAAAAACAGGCTTGTCGAAACATACAAGCCGCTGGAAATATATTTATTCGGATCGTATGCGTGGGGCGTGCCTGATGAACATAGCGATCTCGACCTGCTCGTTGTCGTCGACCGTTCTGGCGAGAAATCATACAAGCGGCCGATTCCAGGTATACGTTCTCTGACTGGGCTTAAAATTCCCAAGGACATACTCGTGTATACCAGGGAAGAGTTCGACGGGATGTCCGGCGACGTTTCCACGCTATGCTATAAAATCAAAAATGAAGGTAAAAGGATTTATGGAATTTTATCTGATGTGGCTTAAAAAAGCAGTGACCGATCTAAGAACGGCGAAGAAATTGTTCCGTGACGACGAGCGAATTCTCGACACTTCGGTCTATCACACCCAGCAGTGCGCGGAAAAAGCACTGAAAAGTTATCTGGCTTTAAAAAAACAACCGATTCAGAAGACACACGATCTGGCCTTGCTGGTCGAGATCTGCGGCCAGCTGGACGAAGAGTTCCGGAAATTCGTAGATGATGCGGCCATCCTCGGCCCCTATTGCGACGCTTTCAGATATCCGGGCAACCAGGATGAGCCGGATATTGAAGACGCGACTGATGCGATAGCCAGAGCGGAAAAAATTCTAGCGTTCGTGGAAGGCAGAATCAAAAGCGAACTGAAGGCCAGAGGCGAGAAAACCGACGATCTTTTCGATTAAAAAATTGGGGACCGATTGGGGACAGTCGCTTTAAAAACAGACCGAATTGAACCCAACCATTCCGGTGTCCGGTCTTCGAAAACCATTATAAAACAAAGAAAACCTTATTCCTGCTCACGTCTCAGAAACGAGCTTACCCCATTCGTAAACCGCAGGTCGCGGGTTCAAATCCCGTGGTTGGCTCTTACGAAAGCCCCCGTGAATGCGGGGGTTTTTGGCTTTTAATGGATTGCATGATTTAAAAGATTTTTCGGCGGGGTGGCATAACGGGTGGCATTAGGTAAAAAATGCGGCGCCTGACGCCGCGATAATAATATCCGCAGTGCGGCCTTTTAT
>Ga0209212_1004913_pt1 | contig 16243 bp, 16 predicted proteins | sample RifGroC2_FD_183996 | JGI IMG/M metagenome (GOLD analysis project Ga0209212, IMG submission 183996) | Groundwater microbial communities from Rifle, Colorado, USA - Groundwater C2 (SPAdes) (version 2) | ecosystem: Environmental > Aquatic > Deep subsurface > Groundwater | place: Rifle, Colorado...
ATTGGAAGTGGCATGAAAACCTTCGGGTACAACTCCGTCTGCCGGAGCTGCCTCGATTCGCGCAACCGGTGCAGCCAGCAGATCGGGTCTGGAAAAGTCCGGGGGGATATAGACGGGTATGAGAGACATAAGGGTTCCTCCAATGTTGTCAACTAACCGCCAAGCTGGCCGCTAAATACCTGGCCATGGTGGAGAGAGACATAAGGGTTCCTCCAATGTTGTCAACTATGCTATCAAGTAAACAACCTTGTGCCGGACTTGTCAAAGGGCCCGGATCTTATTTCCTGCTTTTGAGCACAAGGGAATTGCAAGTTGGCTGTAAACCCTCGGAGCCATGCTCCATAAAGCTGGACTGCAAGCCAACAACCCGATAAACTGTTGACCATCCCGACAAGAGAACCGATCCATGCGAACTGAAAAACTCCAGGCCTTTGTCCTCTCAACACTCGATTACGGCGACAGCGACCGGATCGTGTCGCTTTTCACCCTGGAACATGGCCGGATCAAGGCCTTTGCCCGGGGAGCAAAGAAGAGCCGCAAACGATTCGGCGCGGCCCTGGAGACCTTTGCCCGCATCGAGGCACAGGTCCGGGTCAAAGATGGTCTGTCCGGCATCCAGCAAGCCGAGATCCACAGCATCTATCCCCGGGTTCGTGCCGATCTGGCCGGGATCGCCCACGCCCTGTATGCCTGCGAACTGGTAGAAGTGATTACCCCGGAGGGACATCCCCTGCCGCGCCTGTACCGCCTGCTGGCCGCCTATCTGGACCGGCTGGAAACAGGACCGGCCGTCGAAAGCGACCGCCGGTTCTTCGAAATCAACCTGCTCAATATCCTGGGATACCGTCCTTCGCTGGACAGCTGCTCCCGTTGCGACATCCCCTTCGCTGAAAGCGGCGCCCTGCTGCAAGAGAACAACGAGTTGATTTGCCGGGCCTGCACTACAGGCGGCCAGGCATTGGCATCAGCCAGCCTCAGGATTCTTCTGGCCTGCCTGGGAACCGGCAAATTCGGCCAGATCATACTGCCGCCCGAGATATGCGCCGAAGTAGGCAGCCTTCTGGATAACGCGGTTGCAGCCCATGCCGACCGGCGCTTGAAGAGCCTGGAATTCCTCCGGCAGGTCAGCCGGTAGCACTGCCTGCGGTACGCAAAAATATTTGCACTAATGAGCGTTTGAAGTATATTTATAAGGCGTGGTTACTGTAGTATGGTTTGCCGTTGTCGGAATTTGTTCAATATCCTTTTGAGAAGGAGCGCCACCAATGAAACAGCTGACAGGGTTTGCGGCACTCATACTGTTCAGCATTGTATCTTGGACTGGCGCAGGCAATGCTGCGCAGGAGAGCTTCGAGATTAACCTGAAAGAATTGCGGCCAGCACCGGCCGGTACCGGCAAGACAAAGCAACAAAGCACGCGACGCTCAGAGGTTACAAAGTCACAGGTACCACCCGAAAAAGGGAGCAGCAGCTACACCGTCCGCCCTGGGGACAACCTCTTTGTGATCCTGATGCGGCACTACAACCTCTCCAATGCTGCTGCCGAGCGGTTGATCCCCGAGGTGATGCGCCTGAACGGGATCAGCAACCCACAGGGGCTGACCACGGGACAGCGCCTGACAATCCCACTTCCGGCCCCGACAGGGCGCCAGACAAAGACCATTCGCAAACAGCTGCCTCAAGCAAAACCTGTTGTGGTTCCAACAGCAACGCCTGCACCAGCCGTAACAACAGCCCCTGCATTGCCGCAAATTCACCAGCCGCAAGCACCAGCACCAGCGCCGAAATCGTCTGTAAAACCGCAAACAGCACCGAAGCAGCCGGTGATCACATCAACCTTGCGAGAGGTCAGCATCAGCCCCGCCTCATCCTGTGCCCTGGCTCATGAAATTGCAAAGCAGCTGAATTTGCTTGTTCCATCGACAAAATCAATCTCGGGAGAGGATACCCTGACAGCGGAACACATGGGCCTGAAGGTGGTCATTGCCTGTGGCCTTTCCCCGGACAAGATCTACACCTATGAACGACTGCTGGCGCAACATGAAATGCAGCTGCTTGCCTTCACCGGAACGGAGTCCGGCAGTCATGTAATCAGAAAACTGGCCAACCGGCTCAGCCTTGCCTACCGACAGCCCGAACCCGACGCTACTGGCTATCAGCCGTCAAGCTATCTCTTTCCGGCAATCGGCCCCAACGGCCAGGACATCCTCATAACGATTGATAATTCTAAGCATGAAAACTAGGGGGTAATTAACCTGCGTCAGCTTCCCTTCTTTCTCCCCTCCAGCAGCACCCGCCAGTAGTACCCCGCAACAAACCCGCCGATGGCCCCAGCTACCAGAAACGCAAACAGCTGCAGATCTCCTTCACCAGTGTTAATCAGCGCTCCCTTTGCCTCGCGACCATGTTCTTTGGCAATTTTCTGAACCACGGTCTCATCGATCCCCTGCCATTTTTCCGCAGCGCATGGCGACTTAGCGGCACACAACAGCACCAGCACGAACAAGGCTCCCAAAACAGTTGCACGTTTCATCGCCCCTCACCCTCCGTGGCCGCTAAGGCAGTCCTGGCCAACAGATCCGGACGTTTCTTGTGCAGCAGCGAAACCATGCCGGCTGTGATGGCGCCTTCGATGATTCCCAAGGGGAGCTGGGTGGGGACAAAAGCCAGGGCGATCTTTCCGGCCAGCGGCCAGAAAGGGCTCGTTCCCCGGATGCCGGCGGCCAGAATCATGGCTGTGGCGGCATAGGTGGCCCAATCCGCCAGCAGGCCGGCGGCAAAAGCCGCCACCACAGGCCCGGCGCCACAAGCCCGCAACGTGCGAAAGGCAAAGAACCCGGCAAAGGATCCAACCACCCCCATGGCAAACAGATTGGCACCCCAGGTGGAGAGTCCGCCGTGCGACAGAAACAGAGCCTGGATCAGCAATGCCACCGCTGCCACTACCACGCCCAGGGTCGGACCTAGCACGACGGCCGCCAAACCCGTTCCGCAGGGATGGGAACAGGTACCGGCCGTGGGCACCGGCACCGGCATGCAGGAGATGATGAACACCACCGCTGCAACCATTCCGGCCAGCGGCTTGCTGGACAGATCGGAGGCGGAACGGCGCGTCAGGGTACGCAGGCCCCAGGCCAGAAAAGGCGCCGAAGCGATAAACCAGAACAACGCCCAGGAAAACGGCAGGATCCCCTCGGAGATGTGCATGGCAAATGAATAGGACGGTGACAGGACAACCGGCAGGATTACGGATAGCAGGACGGTGCAACTAAGTTTCATGATACGCTCTCCGGCAAGCAGCCACAAATGACTCTGCAATCCCGGCATGACTACCGAAGTGCAGATGAATATAGGAGGCCAGGCAGTTGCGGAAACGGTACCCTTCGCGGCCCAATTCCAGTCCCTGGCGGGTCACGCGGTAGCAACGCTCCAGCTGCAGCGGCATCTCTCCGATCTCCGAGTAGTGAAATTCATGGCCGCGAGCGCTCCCGCCGGCAGCTGCAATTACGGAATCAGTTTCGAACGCCACCTGCCGATAGCCGAGCGCCTTGCGCTTGGACAACATGCGGACCCGCACCGGAAAAATGCCGACAAAATCAGCGGACGCGCCTGATTCCATGGCTTCCATCCCCTCGGTCAGGTAAATAAATCCGCCGCACTCGGCATAGACCGGCATATAGCTCTCGACGGCAGCCAGTATCGCCGACCTCATGGCAACATTGGTGGACAAACGCTCCGCGTAAAGCTCCGGATAGCCGCCCGGCAGGTAGATTCCGTCCAGGTCCGGCGGCAGCTCGCGATCATCAAGTGGCGAGAAGGCAACTATCTCTGCCCCGGCTTCACGCAGCAGGCGCAGGTTGTCCTCATATACGAAGCAGAAGGCGTTGTCTCTGGCCACGGCAATGCGGACCTCCCCCTCACCCCAACCCTCTCCCTCATGGAGAGGGGGAAAAACATCCCCACCCTTGATCAAGGGAGACTGAGAAGGATTTGCCTCCAACCCCAGCAACGCCTCCAGATCCAAGTGCTGTTCCGCCAGGTCAGCCAGCCGTTCCAGATACTCCGGCGGAAGCGGGTTGTCCTCCGCAGTAACCAGACCCAGGTGGCGCGCAGGAATCGCCAGGAATTCATCCCGTGGGAGACAGCCGATAACCGCAACCTGAGGCAGCACATCGCTCAGGGCCTGCTTCAACAGCATACCATGCGCCGCGCTGCCGACGTTGTTGAAGATCACCCCGGCCAGCCTGACCCGCGGATCATACTCAAAACCCTTGACCATGGCCGCCGCACTGGCGGCCATGCCCCGCGCGTTGAGCACCAGCACCACCGGCGAGCCGGTTATGGCGGCAACCTGGGCACTGCTCCCCTGGCTGGAAGATGCGCCCAGACCGTCAAACAGCCCCATCGCCCCTTCGATCACAGCTACATCGGCACCAGCGGCATGCAGGCGAAAGGTCTCGGCAACGAACGTCTCAGGACACATCCAGCCATCCAGGTTGATGGATGGCCGCCCGGTGACCAGACGGTGATAACCGGGGTCGATAAAGTCCGGCCCGCACTTGAAGGGTGCTACTGAAAGACCGCGACGGCACAGGGCCGCCATGATCGCCAGGGCCACTGTTGTCTTGCCGCTGCCGCTCTGGGGAGCAGATATCAGAAAGGCATTTGTCATAACAACTCACAGAATGATAATAAATATAATGGCAAACCCTCCCCAGCCCTCCCTTGTCAGGGAGGGGGTTTTGAATCTCCCCCCTGACAAGGGGGGATTGAGGGGGGTTACCGCAGTGCCCGCCGGGCTCCGCCATACTGAAAAAAAGCAATCAGATTAAACTCATCCTTGTCATACCCCTTGGGAAAGGCGCCCACCGGTCCGATCGCCTTGAGGGTTCTGATAACTTCATCATCCAGAATCCTGCTGCCGGAGCTTTCCAGCAATTTGACCTGCATGATTTCTCCATTACGGCTGAAGGTGATCCTAACCGGCGTGATGCCCTCGATGCCGTTGCGGGCGGCCTCTGCGGGATAGCGCCAGACCCCGTACACGGAGTTTTCGAACCTGCGTAAAAATGATCCGAACTGGATATCGTCTGTGTTGAGGAAACGGGTGTCACCTTCGGCAATTTCGTTCTCAAACTTGCGGCGATAGCTTTCCTCCAGCTTTGCCATTTTACCGGCCCCGGGAAAGAGCTGCGGCTGGGCCGGCTGTAGCAGGGACTGCTGCCGTCCGGGTTTCAGCAGACTCGCAACCGACGATCCCGGTGCGACTTGTGACGCGCGACGATCTGCAGGCAACGGCATGGCTGGCTTGCCTGTTGAAGGGGTTTCACGACGTTCCGCTGTAGCCGCTTCACGGGGCGAAACCTGCGGCTGAGGTCTGGCGGGTGGGCGGGGAGGTTCCGGGGCAGTGCGGTCGTGGAGGTCAGTACCCCATGGAGCACTCTCCTGCTCCACTCGGATCCGCTGGTCGGAAAGACGCGCCACCTCCTGCTGCTGCTTTTGAAACTTTGGCTCCGGCATCTGCTGCAAATCAATAAAAACCGGTTCCTTGGGAGGTGCCGGTTTCTTTTCCGGCAGATAATACAGAAATGCGAGCACCCCCATATGGATCAGGAGCGACAGGGCCAGCAGGAAAAGAAATGATTTTTCTATATACTTGTTTGACATGGATTTATTTGCAACTATATCGAACAGTGTCAGTTCCAATAACAGGTGATTTTATGCGGTCTACCCCTGTTAAACAGGACGTGCGTCAGCTAAAAAACAAAAAACCTACCACAAAGTGGGATAAGCTTGAAAACTCTGATCATATTCACGTATATGATCAACCTGCTTTTCGGTCTCCTTACGGAGAAATTTCAGGATCTCCCGCAGACTCTCAAGGATAATATGCTCTCCCCTGGGAAACTCGGACGGGTCCAATTCCAGGGTGACCGTATCCTGGTAATCGGTATTGCGCAAGTGGTTCAAGAAGCGGGTCAACGGCAGGATCCCGTGTCCGGGCAGCAGATGTTCGCGGCCATGACCATAATCGGAAAAATGGATGTTCCTGATACGCCCGGTTTCGTAGAACATATAAAAGTCGTTGATGAAATTGGCCTTGCCCGACCCCATATGGGTGCAGTCAAAGGTCATACTCAGGTTGTGGTCTTTGATAAAATCGATCATGTGCTGGCTGGTGGAAAGGATATGCGGATTGATCTTCATCTTTCCCACCCAGGGCATGTTCTCTATGGTTACGATTACCTGCCCTTCCAGCCCCACCTCTTTCTGGAAGTCATGTATGCTGTAGAGCCAGCGCAGGAAGCCGACCTCGAATCCCATCCAGGAAGGCGGATGGAAATTGACCAGCGGGATGCCGCATTCCGCCGCCAGGGCAACGCAACGCTTGAGAGAGTCAGCCGGACCGCCCCAGCCATCCAGGGGCATGAAAGGGGCGTGAAGGGAATGGATCGGGGTAATCTCCTGCAGGGATGAAATCAACTTGACCGGGTTAACCTTTTGGAAGTCCTGATTGATAATCAGTTCAACGCCATCAAAACCGGCTTCTGCGGACAGCTCCAAAATCCTGGGCAAAGGCAGGATGAAGAGCGTGCCGGTTGACATGGTGATCAGCATATTACCTGATCCTGCCAACCACTAAACGTTATGCCGACATGACGCTGAAGGGTGACCACCGTTTCGAGGCATAGTCGAAGCTCGTCAAGTTGATCATCTGACATGCCCGTGGTATCCACGCAGAGGCCGTCCCAGCTGTCCCAGTGAGGGTGCTTGACGACTTCTTGAGCCAGGCGCAATTCATTAAACAGATGCCAAGCTTCCAACAAACGCTCTGCCATCTCCACATTGAGAAAACCTCTGTAAAGCAATCCCCTGATACGCTTGGGTGTCTCAAAGACATCCAGTCCATGCATGAAAGACAGGGCCGTAATACCGGCCGAAAGCGGCAGCAGCGCATGATCCAGCAGTCCGAACAATCCGCGGCAGGGACCGCTCCGCTCCATACGTATGCCACCCATCATGCCGAGGCCTCCGGAAAGGCTCTGCAGACGGGTCACCAGATTATGCATGGCTACCTTACTATCCGTCAGGAGCCTTAGGCAGGCGGAACGAAATTCAGCACCCACATTCTCTTCGTCATGGAGTACGGACTGATCAGCCAGCCGAAAAATCTCGATCAACTCTGCTGACGTCCCCCGCTCCAAACCCGTAACGATTCGCTGCCGCCACTGGACAGAGCTGCCACGCCAATCCGGGGTGCGCGGGGTGACCACCTCGTCCGGGCGCAGACCAATCTCCTCAAAGATTTCGTGCAGAATCCAGCCTAGCAGTTCTACTGGACGTGCCGCCGCAGGATCGGGCTCGGCATGTATCAGCAACAGTTGCAGTCTGCAAAAAGGGGAAAACTCGTGGTGACCTGCCGGCCCCACTGCAATCAGGGCCAGCGGCGGAAGCCGGCCTTCAATCACTCCCAGCCTGACCTTGGCAAGAGCAACTACAGATTCGCTTATTGCCCTCAGAAACTCTTTCCCTAGCTGAAAAAAAGCCGTGGCCGAACGGTTCCATCTAAAAAACTCATAAGAAACGGTGTAATATTCCTCTGTGAGCGCCCGAAGCAAGACGGGGTCGTCGCCGGCCTTTGCCTCGGCAATCATCTGTTTCATGCGGACAAGGCTGTTATCGTGATCAGCCGCGCGCCGCTCCAGTTCCTGCTCGACGCCAAGATAAAGCGCCTCGCTTTGTGCTGAGGACAGGTTGGCAGTACGCCTGCGAAGCTCCTCGTGGAACATTTTCCCAAAGTCTCCGGCCGCACGCCAGGCAGTGAAATCTTTTCCTTTAGACGTAATGACGATCGGCATTATTCCTCCGGACAATCGTGTACGCTACGGCTCAGGAAGGAGCTGATCTCCACCGAGGGAGGAGCCGTCAGCAGCGAAACTGCAATCATGATGACGATGACGACCGGCGCGCCTATGAAGGCAGAGGATGTAACCGGAAACAGCAGATGTATGATCGGCACGGCACTGCCTATAACCAGCGGGGCGAAGGTAATCGCAACCCCGGCCAGCATTCCGGCAATAACCCCGGCCGCATTGGCCCTGCCCCACCATATGCCCAACAGGAAAGCCGGGAAAATGGTATTACCGGCCAAGGCAAAGGCCAGGGCGGCAATCTCGGCGATCATCATGCTGGTAGTCTGCACTGCCAACAACAGCGCCGCTATGGCCAGCAGCAGAAAAAAACCTTTGGCGGCATAGACCTTATCCGTTTCAGATGCGCCGGGCCTAATCAGACGAGGGTAGATGTCATAGGAAAAAGAGGCTGAACCGGTCAGCATCAGCCCGGCAACGGTTGAAAAGGCCGCGCTCATCCCCCCAGCCACTAAAAAACCCGTCACCCATAACGGCAGGCCGCCGTTAAGGGCAGCCGAGAGCACGACCATATCGGCAGTACCCAGATCAGCAGGATTGAAAGGGATGCCCTGGCGCGCCTCGAACAAACGCGCCAGCACACCATAGGCCGGGGCAGACCAGTAGATCAGGGCAATGAAGAACAGGCCCCAGACAACACCCCAGCGGGCATCGCGGATGCCGGGCACCATGTAGAAGCGGGAAAGGACGTGCGGCAGGCCGGCGGTCCCGAACATGAGTGAGAAGCACAGCGCAAACCAGGCAAACAGGGACTCACTGGTAAAGGGTTGCGACCAGACAAAGCCGAATTGCTGTTGCAGATCGCTGATGGCCGCTCCGTAGCCGAATTGTGGCAGCAGCCAGAAATAGCCCAGTTTGCGGGTCAGCAACATAAGCGGCAGAATAAAGGTGGTAATCAGCACAAAATATTGCAGTTTTTGGTTGCGGGCGGTTCCCAGGGCACCCGAGACAACCACGAAACTGACGAGCAGTGAGGCGCCGATGATCACCGCCGGAATATAGTCTATGTCGAACAGCCAAGAGACCATCAGGCCAATGCCACGGAACTGGGCTACACTGTAGATGACGGCAATAATGATGGAAATGACGGCCGCCAGAGTGCGAGCCGTCTCAGATTCGTAGCGGAAGCCGACAAAATCAGGGGCGGTATATTTGCCGAAGCGCCTGATCTGGGTGGCCATCAGCACCAGCAGCAGCACGTATCCGCCGGTCCAACCGACCACATAGGCCGTGGCAAAGTAACCTTTAAGGTAGAACATGCCGGCCAGGCCCAGAAAACTGGCGGCGCTCATCCAGTTGCTGGCGATGGCGGCGCCAATGCCGACCCGGCCGGTATAACCACCGGCGAAGCCGTATTCCGAGACCTGGTGTTTTCTGGTACGCAGCCCCGAGATGATGAACAGGGCAAACATACCGGCCACAATGGCGATGGGAAGCAGTTTTACCGTGGACTCACCCATCTATGCCTCCCGATCCGTGCTGGCCGGCACCCTGAAACGCAGAGTGCCGTCCAGATCCCGCGCGGCATGACGATCCATCCAGACATTGAACACTACACATTGAATAATGAACCACAGCGGCAGAAACTGCCCGGTCAGCCAGAAAGGTACTCGCAGATTGAAGAAGGTCCATTGCGACAGTGGGGCGCCTTGTTGGGTGTGTTCAAGAAAAAAAACCACCGCCTGGGAACCGACAATGCCCAGCAGCCACCCTGTCAGCACCATCATAATCACCTTGGTTTCCTGCTTCATGGACTTGCCGCGTGGCCTGAATATATTTATACTCCCGCGATCATATTCCCGCATAACCGTTTCCCCCATCAGACTACGATAAAAACCCTATTCGTCAGCATCTCCGGTAATGAACAAAATAGATGCGCTTCCCTTCTCCCATGAATTTTAGCATATACTTGGACAACGGATAACCCTCCAGCTCATGCCGGTAATGGTCTGGCGCAAGCACATTCACGAACCTGTCCACCTTCGGCATCAGGTCCGCCACGTCCAAACCATAATCGTCGAAGTCGGTGGCAAAGTAGAAATCCGCTCCCGGCCGGATGAATCCGCCAAGAAAATTCACAAAATCAGCATTTACCAGCCTGCGTTTGCGGTGGCGCTGTTTGGGCCATGGATCGGGGCAGTTGATGATCACCGCCCGCAACGATTCCGGCGGAATGCACCGTTCAAGGAAGGCGCGAGCTTCGTCACGCACCACCCGCACATTGTCCAGGCCGGCCTTATCGATACGCTTGCAGGTCTTCAGACATCCCTTATTATAGTAGTCGATGGCAATAAAATTCCAGTCCGGATGCAGCACCGCCATCTGAGCAACAAAATCGCCCATGCCGCTGCCGATCTCCAATGCCACAGGATTTTGGTTGCCAAAAATCTGCGACCAGTCAGGCAAGGTTGTCAGCAGTTCAGGCTCAATAAAACGGGGAGAAGTTATAGGGATCAGGTTCACAACTTTCTCCTCAGTACTTGTAATCATGGCAAAATACCACAAGTCACGACGACAATCACCGCTTTTTCGACTGACTACTAAAATTACGCCGCCTCCGCTAACACCAGTTTTTTTTGCCCGATTGATACAGACTGCATTCGACGTACTCGATTTGTTTCGGTATAATTAAAAAAACAACTTCACCCCCACTTCTACGGCAATAGAAATCTCTTTATTAACTAGCTGACGAGAGGAGAAGGCCATGCCTGAGAAAAAACTGGGAGAATTGCTCATTAGCAGCAAACTTGTCACCGAGGAGCAATTTCAGCAGGCGCTGGAGATGCAAGCCCTGACCCCGGCCCTACCCATCGGCCAACTGCTCTGCCAACTCAACCATATCACGAAAAAGGATCTTGACTACGTCCTCGATTTTAATAACAAACGCCGCAAACTGGGTGAAATACTCATCTCCCAGAATCTGATCAACAAGGATCGACTCGAAAGCGCCCTCACCATCAGCCGCGATGAAAAAATTCCCCTTGGCCGGGCCCTGATCAAACAGCACCTGATTGAGGAAGAGCATCTGGCCCTTGCCATTGCATCCCAACACGACCTGAAATTCCTCAACCTGTCCAGTGTCAGGCTCGACATGGAACTGGCCGGACTCATCAACGCCACCTATGCCCAGCGTCACCGCCTTGTTCCCGTTAAACGCGACACAATGGGTTTGGTTATTGCCATGGCCTATCCTCTGCGGCGGGATGAGTTGCTGCAACTGGAAAGTTGCTGTCAGGCGACGATCATCCCGGTTATTGCCAAGGAAACTGACATCATCTCCGCACAGCAAAGACTATTCAAGATTGCCGGAACCTTCAGCAAAGAAGAGCTCCATTTCGAGCTCTCCGAAGACCAGATGCGCGACAGCGTAAAATCCAAGTACGTTACCGACTTCATCAGCGCCGATGTAGACTATCTGACGAAACGGATCATCACGACCGGCATCAAGGAATGTGCCAGCGATATCCACCTGGAATCCACCGAGCACGGCATGACGATTCGGTATCGTATCGACGGTGTTCTCCAAAGATTGGACATGGGAAACGACATGGCTCAAATTGGTGCCAATGCCCGCCAGATTGTCTCAAAGATCAAGATCCTCTGCGACATGGACATCGCCGAACGACGGCGCCCCCAGGACAGCAACTTTAAAATGAAGGTATCCAAAGCAGGCTCGGTTCGCAGTGTAGATTTCCGCGTCTCCACCGTGCCGACCCCCTTTGGCGAAAATCTGGCAATCCGTATCCTGGATAGGCATAGTGAAGGCATTACACTTGAAAAACTCGGGTATTCGCCGGAACATATCGAGGCCCTTTACAAAGCACTTGAAAAACCGACCGGCATCTTCCTGCTTACCGGCCCCACGGGTTCGGGAAAATCGTCTACCTTGTATGCCGTCCTCTCCAGGATCAACACCCCCGGAGTAAAAACCCTTACTGTCGAGGATCCCATAGAATATGGCATTGACGGCATTACCCAGACCGAGGTCAACGAAGTCATCGGAAACACCTTTGCAAAGCTGCTGCGTGCTTTTCTGCGACAGGATCCCGACAACATCATGGTAGGAGAGGTTCGTGACCAGGAGACTGCCAGCATCGCCATGCGAGCCGCACTCACCGGCCACACGGTCCTTTCCACGCTCCACACCAACGATTCCACCAGCGCTGTTACACGTTTGATCGATATGGGAGTCGAGCCCAGTCTGATCGCCACCACACTGCGCTGCATCCTGGCTCAGCGTCTTGTCAGAGCCGTCTGCAGCCAGTGCAAAACGGCTTTCCTTCCTTCGAGAACTTTACTGAGCGATTTTGGCATCCCCCCTGACACAAAGATAACCTTCCATCAGGGAAAGGGGTGTCGCCACTGCAACTTCAGCGGATTCAGCGGACGTTTGCCCATCGTTGAACTTTGGCTTCCTTCCCGCGAGGAACTTCTCTTTATCAACAGGAAGCCAGACAGTCACAGCCTGCGCAAACAAGTCTTCAATCGCACAGAACGGCTAACGATGATCGAAGACGGTTATCGCCGCGTTGTGGCGGGAGAAACAACCCTGGAGGAATTGCTGCGAGTCGTGCCCTACGAGCAGATCGAGGCAGGGCGGGACAAGATCGGTAAGTACTTTTAACCTTAACATTATTGAGCAGCCATGGTATTAAAGTAAGATTTTCGGTAACGGGAGAGGCAATGGAAATATTTGGCGGATTTATGGTTATGATGAGTATCCTCAGCTTCTTTATGGCCGTGGTATGGCTCGTTATGCCGTTTGTGGTATTTACCATCAAAGGGAAACTGGACAGGACGTTGGACGTTCTGGGATCGATTGAAAAGCGTCTGGCCGAAATGGAATCGAAATTGGAAAATCTGCAGACAAAACAGCCGCCTCACGAAGCAACGGCGGGTGATAAAGTCACCATCCCTTCAGAACACGATGAAGACCGGCAGAACACATCATTACCACTTGTCTGAAAAACAATTTCTGTTACTATACGGCTGAATTTAATCTGATGGAGGTCGCTATAAATGTTGTTGCAGGGCAAGAAAGCACTGATTTTCGGTATCGCCAATGAAAAAAGCATTGCCTGGGCCATTGCCAGGGCCTTTCATGGACAAGGCGCGGAACTGGCCATCACTTATGCCGGTGAAGCACTTGAAAAACGGGTGCGCCCCTTGGCAGAATCACTGAACTCCAAGGCGATTCTACCCTGTAATGTCACCAGTGATGATGATATCAAAGGAGTCTTCAGTGAACTGGGCAAAGTCTGGGATGGTGTGGACATCATCATCCACTCGATAGCCTTCGCCAACAAGGATGAGCTCAAAGGCACCATCATCAATACCTCGCGCGAAGGCTTTGCCAATGCCATGGACATCAGCGTTTACTCCTTCCTAGGCATCATGAAGGAAGCCATGCCCATGCTGCAGGGACGCAATGCAGCGGCGCTGACGCTCAGCTACTACGGTGCGGTCAAAGTGTTCCCCAGCTATAATGTCATGGGCATTGCCAAGGCGGCCCTGGAAGCATCAGTGCGCTACCTGGCCGAAGCAGCCGGTCCCGAAGGGGTGAGAGTCAACGCTATCTCGGCCGGACCCATCCGCACCCTGGCCGCCTCGGGGGTGAACGGTTTTACCCAGATCCTCAACCACGTAGAGGAAAAGGCCCCTTTGCGCCGTAACGTCACCCAGGAAGATGTCGCCCGTGCAGCGGTCTATCTGTGCAGCGACATGGCCAGCGGCGTCAGCGGAGAAATACATTATGTGGATGGCGGCTACAACGTAATCGGCATCTAGTATATAGTTTTTTCAGACTTAATTTCATGAACATGCTTATCCTGTTTATCAGGGCTAGCCTCGGAGTCCTACCATCAAAGAACCGTTCGGCAATCTCGCAGGCTTAAAATCAAGCCAGATCCAGGCTCTGGAACGCTTATACCGTCGACGCGTGCCGGTGGATGAGTTCTGCACCCAGGAACTGGCTGCCCGCCTCGTCGAAGTATCGGCCGACATCCACCGCCAGGTTGGAATCCTCGTTAACCGTTCGGGCATGGTAGAATACGTTATCGTCGGCGATGAAAGGGGACTTGTCATCCCCGACCTGCGCGACTACCCGCTTGGAAAACGCCCCCTGCGCGGCCTGCGCCTGATCCACACCCACCTGAGGAACGAAGCGCTCACCGAGGACGACATCACCGACCTGTCGCTTCTGCGGCTCGATCTACTGGCTGCCCTGCTGTTCACACCCGGCAGGAATCAGATATTTGTCCAACTGGCCTGGCTATCACCTTCCCAGCATGGGTCGTCTGCTATCACCGACCCAATCACACCGCTGGAACGCATCGACCTCGATTTTTCCCATTTCATCGCCGAACTGGAGGCCGACCTCGAACGTTCCTCGCGCGGCAGCGCTAAAACCAGCGAAGCCCTGGAACGGGCCATCCTGATCTCCGCCACCAACGAAGGAACCCGTCAAGAGGCAGAGGATTCCATCGCCGAGTTGCGTGAACTTGCCCGCACTGCCAGGATCGAGGCGCTGGACGCATTCATCCAGCGTCCACGCCGCATGAATCCACGCTTCCTGATGGGCGAGGGCAAGATGCGGGATGTGGTCATCCGGGCGCTGCAGCACGGCGCCACCATGCTGATCTTCGATCAAGAGCTGACCCCGGCCCAGATCCGTTCCATCTCGGCCATGACCGAGTTAAAGGTCATCGACCGCAGTCAGTTGATCCTGGACATCTTTGCCCGCCGGGCCAAGAGCCTGGACGGCAAGGTTCAGGTAGAGCTGGCTCAGCTCAAGTACCTGTTGCCCCGCCTCACCGGCAGGGGCGTGCAGATGTCGCGCCTGATGGGGGGCATCGGTGGGCGCGGACCGGGCGAGACCAAACTGGAGACCGACCGCCGCCGCATCCGTGATCGCATTGCCAGCCTGGAACGGGAGCTAAAGGAGCTTTCCCGCGGCAGGGCACAACGCCGGCAGCGCCGGGTCAAGGCCGGTGTGCCGATTATCTCGATCGTCGGCTATACCAATGCCGGCAAGTCGACCCTGCTGAACGCCCTGACCAGCAGTGATGTCTTCACCGAGGACCTGCTCTTTGCCACCTTGGACACCTCCACACGCCGGCTGCGTTTCCCTCGCGAACGGGAGGTGATCATTACCGATACTGTCGGCTTCATCCGCTCCCTGCCCAAATCCCTGATGGGCGCTTTCAAGGCAACGCTTGAGGAACTGCAGGACGCCGATCTGCTGCTGCACGTGGTGGACGCCTCCACCCCCCGTTTTGAGGCCCAGATTGCCCAGGTGGAGCGCATTCTGGAGGAATTGGGCTTGGGAGACAAGCCGCAGTTGCTGGTCTTCAACAAGGCTGACCTGTTGCCGGACATGAAAAAGAGCGACACCGTGGCCTTCCTCCGTGTACGCCAGATCGCCCGCACCCAAAATGGACTGACTGTTTCGGCACGTGACCGCAAGAGTCTGGCCCCGCTGATCAGCGAGTTGCAGCGCCGCTTCTGGCAGGAGGAGGAAGCAGCTACCGGCGAGGTTCCATAATTTGATGGGAATGGATTAGATGCGAAAAGAAAGGCTGCCGTGGCAGCCTTTCTTCGTGGAAGTTGGCAATAGCAGGACTACGTGCTGCCCAGTTTTCTTTCAAGCCTTTCAATGACTTCAGCCAGCGTACCCTCGATATCGTCACCGTAGATGGTAAAATATAAGTACTGGCCGGAGTGGTGGGACCAGTCGAGGTTCTCAACTGGTAGCGGCTCCAGCAATGATTCTATCTTTTCATAGGAAATAAAGGGGTCGCCATCAGGCCACTTCCGGTCGAGCTTTGCTTGCTGGGCATCGGTCAAGGGTATCCTGAATGTTATGGATGAAACCTCTGCCTTCATGACGGTTCCCCTTTGTGGCACTGCAAGGCACAGACATAAGCCCGTGCTGTTTCGGCGTTTTGAACTCAAAGTTTGCAGACAGGTATCGGCTACTTTTTACTACTAAATATCGCTGGCGGTGAATATAATATAAAGCATGACAAACTCTAGCGTAAAGTCAAAATTAGTAGCAATCATAACCTGCATCCTGCTGGCGGAAAACAGCCTTTCCTATGCCGGCGAAGACAATAATCGTATTTCCCTGGACTACGGCAGCCTGACTCCGGCCCCCGCAGACCCCAAAGCACCTGAGCCGGGTGGTGTGACGGCAAAATACGGTTTCAGCATTGCAAAGGATTTCAAGCCATATGTAGGCACAGGTCTGGCGTATGGTTTTCAACCGCAAGACAAACCAGGTGATCCGAGAAAAATCAGGGCGGGTGTGGCGG
>Ga0209212_1004914_pt1 | contig 16242 bp, 17 predicted proteins | sample RifGroC2_FD_183996 | JGI IMG/M metagenome (GOLD analysis project Ga0209212, IMG submission 183996) | Groundwater microbial communities from Rifle, Colorado, USA - Groundwater C2 (SPAdes) (version 2) | ecosystem: Environmental > Aquatic > Deep subsurface > Groundwater | place: Rifle, Colorado...
CCTCTGCACATCAGCGGTTGGCGCATATCCACAGGATCAACTCCACATAATCGAGCGGTCTACATAATCGGCCTTATGTGGAGCGCTACATAAGGCCGAATTGAAGACGGTCTGGAGGTCGGCCATACAGGCCTGTCATCCAGGCCGTGCTGAATTGAGCATGGACGTCTGCTTTATGGAATGCTGTTAGCACGGTGCTATAGCTACTGCGTGCCATGGGCAGCCGCCCACAAAATATCTAGGCAATTCGACATATTGACCATCCGGGCAGCAGGGGGTAGGGTGCGCTCCATGTCGGCTTAAGCGTATTGCGATGCTGGCCCGTTTAATTCGTTTAATTAATTCAGGGGGCATCATGGCGGTAAAAAAAAGAAAAAAGTTTTAAGATTGATTTTTTTGTTGTCACCGACAAGGGCAATAGAAAACACAGCGCAGTACGCGATTTGCTAAATGGCCTTTCTTCTGACCATACCGAAGCTCTTGCACTCGACGAAGGCGATGATGAAAAATTTCAGATTCGCTCGATTGTTAAAGTTCCAGGTGGAAATTGCTTTAAAGGGGTATTTGGTAGGTGCCGTTTCGGTGAAAAACCTGTTCAGGCCAAGGACGACGGGACTGAGACTGATGTCGATTTAAAACCCGGGCATGGATTAGTTGAGAAGAATTACTTTCTATTCTTCCCTGCAAAAAATCTGCTTGTATATCAGCGCAACAGCACAGGAAGCCACTATTCGCGCCTGCAACGTTATTTGAACATGGCTATCGCACCGCCTCGCGCCATAGGTCTTGAACCCATCCTTACAACTGACTCTTATAAGCGTCTGATTAACGGTGGAAGTGCACGCACTGTTGATATTTCCTTCCAACAGCCCAAAGATGCGACTATATATAAGGACGCTTTGGTGCAGGACGCTATCAAACTCGTTGGCAAAGCGCATGGTCTAAATGCCAGAATTCGAATCGGCGTTGGAAGAACAAAGAACACCTTGCTCAGCAATATCAAAGAAGCAGCGATTGTATTGGCGCAAAGTGGATTGGCTCGCGTTGCACGTATCCAACTCGAAGACGAGAGCGAGCCTGTCGATTTAATCGCAGATAGGATTGTTGAAACTATCCAAGTAAAATTGGATGCGAACGGACGACCTAATTCAGACAGCCTTTACGGGGCCATGAATGTGGCAGTAGACAAACGACAGGACGATCTCAAGACTTTCTATGGGAGTTAAATTTGTGGCTGTTGCTCGATTGGCACTCATTGTTGCTATTGCCAGCGCATGTGTCTGGATGCTGTGGGGGGTTGATGTTGACGCTGGAAAAATCGACCTCCGCAGCGCAGTAGGTGTTATTGCGAGCGTCGATGCGACACTAGTTGGATTCTTAGTGTCGGCTGGTGCCTTGCTTTATGCTGTCGCAAATACACGCCTTGTTCGGAATCTTCAGCGCACAGGTCATTTTGGGCGCCTTGTTCATAACTTATGTGTTGATGCGGGTGCTTTCTTAGTGGCGCTAATCATTTCTCTTGTTTGTTTGTTTTTGCCGGCAGCGCCTGCAATCACTATTGGTAGCATCACTTTGACCAAATTGCAGTTTGCCATCTATTTCTTGGTGTTCACTAATGCCGTAGCATTTCAGCTTTTGCTACCAGTTGGCTGGACTATGTGGCTGGTACTAATGAACATAGAACCTGACAATCTAGGAACAATCGAGTCCGATCAGGATTGATAAATTCGATTATTTGCGTCAGCGCTCATTCGCCCGATTTTCCGCGCATTTCACAAGTCGTTGCAGAAATCATCAAGAGAGCAAAAGGGCTCAGCGTCGCATTTTATTTTGAACGTCCGCAACGAGTCGTTGGACTAAACCGCTTCGCGGTAGGGGCGCTCCGATCCCGAGTCTGAGATTGGTTTTAAGCATGCTGGTGGTTGACTGTTAGTTTCTGTTCCCCATGTTGAGAAGCGAGGCAATCCGCCTCATTTCTCGACAGGAGCAGAATCATGAACTCAACGACTGAAACCATCTCCCCGTTGCGCCAACGCTTGCTCGACGACATGCGGATGCGCAAACTCTCCCCCAAGACCCAGAGCGGCTACCCTGCCGATTCTTCACCCATCCGCACCGCGCTTATCACCACAGGACGTGCCTGCAACGTGTCAGGACGGCTTGTGGCATAAATTGCTACGCTTGACGGCCTACACCTCCCTAACTTGCTACAGAGCTTTGTGAGAGCTAGTAATGGCAGAGTTTTATCCTCCTGCAAAGGATTTGGGGAGCGCAGTCTTCAAGCCATCACATTTTTCCGTGGCCTACCAGCCTTGGAAGTTCTTTCATGAGGCTTTATCCCTGTCACAAATAGCTTGTCTCCTTCAGATTTCAGTTCGCTGGGTCTGAGTAGCTGCTCGTTTTTCGCTAAATAATTGATTACATCATCAAGCAGTATTTTTCTTTTTTCATCATCATTAGTTTCGAGCATCCCGATCCCGCATCTCTTGTAGTCATGCTTGCTGTCGTTGCAATTCCAATATGTTCCGCGATTTTCGGTAGTTCTTACCCAATAATCGCCTATTGATCTGGCTAAGTATGAGTCCTGTTCTCTTTGATGCCCGCAGAAGAATATGACCAAATGAAAATGCACTCCCTTTTGGGGTGACCATTCAATTTTGCGGATATAACCAACCCATCCCCTGAACAGTTTTGGCTTGCTCCTCCTGTTGTTCAATAAGTGCGCCAAATCTTCTTTTGCTTCAGATACGTTGATACCTTTTGCATGTTCACGTCGGTATGCTAAATCGAGACGTAAAACTAGAAGCTTGGTGCTCCGATTTTTAAATAACGCATCAATATATAATTCTGCACTGCGATACCTTTTTTCAGCTTTTTCTTTTGCCCGACTAATTTTCTTTCTAAATGCTGGCGTTTTGGATTCTTTACGAATCAAATTCAGAAAGTCGTTGAAAATTTCGAATTGTTTCTTTCCTTTCCAGGGAGTAGGGCCATTTGGGTTATTAAAAATCACCTCGCCAAGCCTGAGTTTTATATAGCAGTCAAAGAACAGTTGAACGTGTGGGCTGTATTGATATTCTGGTAAAAATTCAATAGCATATTGATATACCCACTTGAAGTATTTACCCAGAGGCTCCTCTTTTTTTGGAATCATTTTTCCAAGTTTATTTTCAACCACAATAAATCCATGGCTGTCGCAGGAAATAACTTGGGTTACGAAGTTCTCAATTTGCCATAGGGTACGTAGAAAAAACTTATAACTATCGGTCTCCTGCTCCAACACCGCTATCTCGTCCTGAGTCATCGAATTTGCCTTATCCATTTTCTCGATAACATTTCCGTTAGCATCTGCTGCGTAACTGTAGGTGGTGTAGGACGAATCCAGGAATATCCTGTTGTACATGTCAAGCACCGTTAAATCAGTGCTCTTTGTATTTTCATCCATTTTTAGTTTTCTCCAATTCGGTTGTTCATACTCTATGGATAGCAAGTTTATTTTTATTAGGATAGCTTATTAATCTGAATGGTAATTCGATTAGAGTATTACGAATATTTATATTAAAGATAATGATATTAAATACTATAAAAACAATAGCATATATATCCTAAATTGCTTTAAATAAGCGGTAACGGGTTCGTTCGCTATTCGCAATTTATTTTTTGATTTTGATTGGAATTTTATTTATTGCTGGGTATACGTAGTTGTGCGGAAAAATAAATCGGACAGGTGTTTACACCAACACTTCTATTTTGATTGTGATTCGATTTTTCTAAGCGCTTCTCTAAGCTCTCCTACTTTCCATAGAGCAGATCTACCACGTTTGTGTTTTTTCAGTTTGCCACTTTTAGTATCCCGCACTACAGTAGATTCTGAGCAATGGAACAAGGAACAAACCACTTCTATAGGAACGAATCCAGAATCAGGAAGAATGTCGAAATCTCTAAACAAGGGATGAATGTCGCTGGAGCTTGCATTTTGCAAAGGCTTATCGTCGGCATTCTTCTTGTCTACTGACTTGCCTTTGCGCTTCGGTTTCGCGGGAGTACATTTGCTGCCTAGAATTGTCTCTTGATTTCCGATTGCTTGTTCCTGCTCATGGTGATTATCTTCTGGTTCTGGGTCTTCGATTACACATGGCTCACCGTTTGATTTTGACTTCTTGGTCTCCGGTTCATTCTTATCGGCATCCACCTTTGCGGCAGGTGTTGGCGTTGTGGTCGTCGTGGCTCCAAGCTTGGTGGATGGTTCCTCTGTTTTATTTTCGCTTTTCAATGCAGCGCCATCCTGATGTTGGCTATCTTTATGTCGTTCCTCAGGTTGATCCCCAATCTCAATTAAAGGAAATTGCTTAGCTACCTCAGAGTGCAACACAAATAGGCAATCACGAGTTAGTTTTACATTGCATGTTTGCCTGTTGTCGGTATAAATAGTTCGCCATACCCAGTTGGTTTTCGCATATTTAAGTTCGCCAGGGTGGGCATTATCATAAGGGTGCGTTTCTTTTGATTGCCCAGATGAAAATGTATAGCCTCTTTTGAAATCACATTGCCAATCTTTGCCATTACGTTCAACTCTTATGCATTCAATCCCTCTCAAAACAAACTTCTCAGGAACACAAGTAAAGCGTGGCAACATCCAATTTTCGTAACTGTTAAACGTTATTACTTCTACATCGTTTGGAACGTCTACAAGTACACTAATTTTACCGTCGTTTATGCGCTCGTTTGCATAACTCAATAGGTCAATGCTTGGATAATATTTCTGGACGAGTTTTGTAGCTACCTCCAATGGATAGCACATTTCAGCCGATGAAGTGGTTTTGGGGAGATTGGATATTTCGCTTCCCTGATTTTCGGGCAGTGCGAGTTGTTTTTTTGTTGTCATCATGTTCCCAACGAAGCGTATGTTAACTATCTTATCCGCACCCCGGATGCTGCAACCATCCGAAATCGCAATGCTGCGGCAGAGCAAGCAGGAAATCGCCCGGAGGGTGAGGGCAAGGGGCTCCTCACGGTTCGTCACATTGAACTAGGTGACAGATGTCATGCCGTCTTGATGAGTTCCAAGGCTTTCGCTGCACTGACAATGCGAATGCCTTTGTATTGTTCCCCAAGACTGTGCAAATGCTTGTCGCCGGAGACGATAATATCTGCTTGAGCAGTCACGGCGCAGGCAACAACATGATCATCGTCGGGGTCGTTCTCAATTACACGCGGCACTTTGTCTGGAGCGACCATGTATGCCATGCGCCGTAATTCTCCGACGATCTGTAACGGTGTCAAACCGGCCTGAGCCAAGCGTACTGCGAACTTCTCGCGTGACAGCACCTCAAGCAATTCCGCCAGCAACACGGTGCTACTGCACATTTCGAAGACTTGCGCTCTTGCTTCATCGAGTAGGCGGCGCGGCGGACCGCCTGCCGAGATCACGCCTGAGACCAGCGTGTTAGTATCAAGTACAACCCGCACGATCAGGTGCGCTGCACTGTGCGTTCTTGTCGTACTGCCTGAATTTCAGCGTTGATCTCCTCGTCAGAAAATGGAGGCAGGCTCAATGCATCGAGCTTAGTAAGTGACTCGCCCAGCCGTGTTCCAGCAGAGGTACGCATCTCACGCACAGCTAAAAACTCCACAAAATCTTCCACCTCCGCTAGGCGCTGCGGCGGCAGGTTTTGCAGTTTCTGGATCAGTGCAGGGGCTATTGCGATCAATTTAATCTCCTCACGCTGTATATTGTGGCAATCATAGCAATTTTAGAAGTAGAGTAACACTTTAATGCCGACATTTTGTTGCGCTTACTGCTCTACGCGGCGCTCCTTATCATAACAACATTGTCAGCGTCTCTCCTTAGAAGCAGTTCTAGCCGCTCACCCAGCAATCGCCATGCTTCGGCTTGCTCGGCTTCGAGTTTCTGGCGCTGGTAGATGCGGACTATTTTATTCTGCTCGACATGGTTAAGGCATTTTTCAATTACGTCAGGCCTGACTCCAAGCACCCCCATCATCGTTGCAGCGGTGCGCCGTAGATCGTGAGGCGTCCATTTTCCGCCCGGCAATTCCAATGCGTTGATATGTAGGCTGCGACACTTCATGGGTGGCTTGTCGCCGCGTTGCCGATCACCAATCTGCTTAGCCAATGATTTTACGCACAGATGCATGTCTGTCCACCGTGCAGGCAATACCCACTTGATTTGAGTACCGTCCTCGCAATTTTCTGTTGGGAGTTTTTTCAATGTCTCGAACTGGCGTATAGCAAATGGAGAGAGGTAGACCGTATGTGCTTTTGTGTTCTTCGCATTCTCGGGCGGGATGAACCACGTCTTGGCCTCAAGATCAACGTCTTTCCAGGCCGCCCTGCTGATTTCTCCTACGCGACAACAGGTGGAAAGCATTATCCAGATTGCGGCGGTACTAGACGCGGCCATACGAGCAGCTAACAACATGTCAGGTAGTACCTTGATTTCCGCCTCGGTCAAGATGCGTTCGCGCTCAACTTTCTTGCCGAAGTCATCACGCTTAAGGCGACTGGTTGGGTCATGCTCAACAATTCCGCGCAGGATGGCATAACCAAACATTTGACGTATGTCCCCCAGCAGATTGCGCGCAACAATTGGCGCTCCTCGTTCTACTACGCTATCGAGCACCTTGACTACCATCGTCCGGGTTATATCCTCGGCTGCCACAGTACCAAGCGTAGGGAATAAATCCTTTTCGAAACTGCGCCTGACTTCTGCACCTTTATCTTTTCGACTTGTGAGTTCCCGTTTTTCCCAGACCCCAAAAAGTTCTTTGACGGTTTGTCGCGATTTCTTGGCTTCCAAGGACTCACGTTGGGCGGTTTGTTCAGCCACCAGCTGTTGTTGATTTAGCTGGGGGTCGATCTGTTGAGCAATACAGTCCTGTGCCTTATCAGCTTCTGATCGTGCTGTTGCCAGTGAAACCGACTCAAGACTCCCCAAGCCCATCTTGCGCCGTTTACCAGCGAAGGTGTAGATGAACAACCAGTCCCTTGCCCCGCTCGGGCGAATGCGCAGGAAAAGCCCGCGACCATCGGAAAGCAGGAATTCCTTGTCGGCAGGTTTCGTTAGTCTGATCTTCCGGTCATTGAGAAGATTGGTAGCCATAATTCACATTTCTGGGGGAACGATTGGGGGAACACTTTTCTTGCCGTTGGGTGACAGTCTATGGCAGCGCTTGACAGAATGCAACCATTAAATTGCTTATAAACCAATACGATAAGTCATTGAATGACGGCGAGTGAAAGCTCCTGATAGCTTATTGTACCTAACTACGAACCAAGGGGTCGGGCGTTCGAATCGCTCCGGGCGCACCAGTAAATTCAAAGGGTTAGGCAGAAATGCTTAGCCCTTTTTCTTGGCCTGTAGTAAAAAACGTACCAATTTCCGGCAAACCCTCCGCCATAACTGCTGGCCTACGATCTACCCATTGCGCCAGATGCTCACTGGATAGGTGTGCATACTTCTGCACCATCTCCGGTGTTGACCATCCGCCCAACTCTTGAAGTATGTGCAGCGGGGTGCCTTCTTGAATGTGCCAGCTTGCCCAAGTGTGTCTTAGGTCATGCCAGCGGAAATTCTCGATGCCCAACCGCTTTAGCGCCTTGTGCCATGCCTTGGTGTTCACCTGATGCACCGTCTTGCCGTTAAACGTGAACACATTGGCCTGATGCTTGCCGATCTGCTTACGCAGCACTGAAACAGCTACGCTCGACAGTGGAACGGGAATCGCTTTTCTGGCCTTGGCTTGGTCGGGGTGTATCCATGCCGTCCTGCGCACTAAATCCACCTGTGACCATTGCAGCCCCGTGACATTTGAACGCCGCAAGCCTGTTTCCAAGCTGAAGCGCACCATGTCAGCCAGGTGCGGGGGTAATTCAGCAATCAGCCTGTCGGCTTCATTGCGAGTGATCCACCGCACACGCTTGGTCGGTTCCGGCAGCATACGCACCATCGGAACACGATCCAGCCATTCCCATTCGTTGCAGGCTTTCCTGAGAATTGCCCGGATGACTTCCTGCACACGATTGACCGTAGAGTTTTCAACGCCCTCGGCTTGTTTCGCAGCAGAAATTTTATCCAGCAAATCCCGCTTGATTGTCTGCAACTCGATGCCGTTCAGGTATTGATCCAGCCAGCGCAAATGGTAAATATCGCTGACCTGCGAGGCTTTATGTTTCGTCTCGCCCAGATACCTCACAACAGCATCGTTCCACTTATAGATCGGCTTGGCTCCCAGCCTTTCCTGCTCCCACAGCGACGACCTCAGTTTTGCTTCGTACTCTTCCGCTTTGACACGCTCGGAAGTTCCAGAGCTTTGCTGTATTCGGTTGCCTTTGTGGGTGAAACGAACCCACCAGATGGTGGAGTCCTTACGCTTGTAAAGTGACATAGTGATTTCTCCTGTGTGTCACCTTCCAGCGTTCGCCACTTGGAAGAATAGAGTGAACGCAGATAGGACACAAGGTCATCTTTGATAAATGCCCAGCACTTGCCGGGCTTGGCCGCTGGAATCTCGCCGGAGCGCGCTTTGCCCTGAACCGTGACGGGATGCATTTTGAGGAATGCGGCGGCCTGTTCAAGATTAAGCGTCTCCATCATCGTCATCCTTTGGGCGCTTTAAGGCTTTGACTTCTTCGGCAAGCAGTCTGGAAGCTTCCTCCATATTTTTCTGATTGTTGTGGATGGTGTTGTATTTTCTGGCCTTGGCTTTCACCTTGCGCCCAACATAGCTGTGAAACGGTTCGCCTTTGCTGGCATGAAACTCTGTCGCTTGTGCGAGATACTCACCCAGCCCTTCGCCGAAGTCTTCAATGCCCCGGCTGGCCATGAATGAGGTGAGGCCACCCAGCCCATGAACGAACAGACAACAGGAGTTTTTGTTCAAGACAGGAAAGAGCAAAAAATTTTGTCCAAATCAGATTATCTATCCAGCTAACTCAGCCTGCTGGCCAAGTCAAATTATTTATCCAATTATCTAAGCCGAAATAGTCCTTGCAAAAAAATACTGACACACTAGAATTAGTCAAAATGATGCATCTGACCACAATATGTAGTGTTTTTTAGGCTTTTTCGCCTAACGTGTAAGGAGAATAGCATGAGAAGAAGATCAGCTCTTATGACGCCACCAGCCCTTCAGTCATAAGAGCTAAAAAAGAAGGCTCGCAATTAGCTAACCTTGTGGGGGAGACTAATTACGAGCCGGTATCCGAAGCCGAGATTGCCCGTCGTGCGCAGCGTGTTTTATTTGAGCCGGATTATCTCGATCCGCGTGACTTGCACGCCGTGTTGATTAAACGATTGCAATCGGAATATGAAGCGCGCGGGTTTGAATATACCCAGCACGAGCTTGATCTTGTACTTGATTTGATCTTAGTGGCTTTTCCCAGCTTAATTAGACAGGCAGCGCGAGAATGTGCGGCGCAATATGCCGAGTTGATGGATACGTCGCCATTGCCAGTCAGCATTGAACTGCCATCGGGTGCGCGCACTTCGCGTTTGAATGTCTATGGCGTGATGCCGCCTGATTTGAACCGCGACGAAATTGCTTTTGCCGAAATGCTGGACAGCGATTTGTCAGGGACAGTGGAGTGGTGGCATCGCAACGAGCCGCGCAAGCCTTGGTCTATCGGTTTGATCTTGCCGAGTGGCGCTCAGTATTTTCTGGATTTTGTGGTGAAGGTGAACGGGCGCACATTGGGCGATGGGTTGTTGCTGGTTGAAACCAAGGGCGATCATTTGCTGAATAGCGGCGACACACTGGACAAGGTGCTGGCAAGCCACCAGCTCTATAAACGTCCGGTGATGCTGATGCGCGAGGACAGCGGGCGATTTATGACTATCCGGCAGGATGACAATGGCAAGAATGCACCGGATCAGATTTTTCGGTTGGATTTGATGGTGGGGTACTAAGTGAAAAATATTTATTTAAACTAATCCATTGGATTATAATTAGCGCCATGATTACGATTGCCGAAGTGCCGGAATACATCCGCCAAGCGGAAAAGCTCTTATCCGAGGCAGAGCGGCAGGATGTCTTGAGTTATCTTTCTGCGCATCCAAAATCTGGTGACTTGATAGAAGGCACAGGCGGTATTCGCAAATTGCGCTGGGGTAGGGGTGGGCGAGGCAAGAGTGGCGGGGTGCGGGTGATTTACTACTACCACAGCGAATTGATGCCGCTCTATTTGATAACGCTGTTTGCCAAGAACGAGCAGGACAATTTGAGCAAGTCAGAGCGCAATGAGTTGGCGAAGCTGGTGGATGTTTTGATAGCAGTATGGATTGAGAGGTGAGATATGGGAACGACTTTTGAGAGTATTTCGCGTGGCTTGAACGAGGCCATCGCACATGCCAAGGGCAAGAAGGTTGCTGTTAAAACATACACGCCGGAGGCGGTCGATGTTTCTGCATTGCGTCAGCACATGGGTATGACGCAAGAGCAATTTGCTGCACGGTTTGGGTTCTCTGTTGCGACGCTTCGGCATTGGGAGCGCGGAGATCGTTCGCCTCACGGTGCATCGTTAGTGTTGCTGAATGTAATCAAGCGCGCGCCGGATGCTGTGCAGGCAGCATTGAACTGATAGCAGTTTTCACAAATGCTTGCGCACTTGTGCGGGTGTTGTCACAGACTGGCAATGCCAGACTGCGGGTTGTTCGATAGGCACAACAGCGATGCTCTTGTGCAAAGCCAGACCACAGACTTGCCGCGCAAGACTGTAGTCAAAACCGTACCACTTTGATGCTTTGAGGGTGTTCCTGTAGCTGTTTTGGACTGCTTTTGAGTGTGGCGAACACTGGTAAGGTATTGATAAATAATGATACACGTTGCGATTGATACTCCTACGAACCAAGGGGTCGGGCGTTCGAATCGCTCCGGGCGCACCATGAATTCAATGGGTTAGGTCAGAAATGACTTAACCCATTTTTCTTTGCGTGGGGGCTTTTGTTCCCAAGCTCTCCCGCCGAATCATGGCAAGGCTGCGATTTACCCGACTGCCTTCATCCGTAATGCGGTTTAACGCCGCCACCAGCTCATCAATCTGTACTACCGAGTAATGAACGGTGCACGCGGGATTGAATTCGGCGGCCTAGTTATTTTGGCTAATATCCAGAAGGGGGTTTTGCTGTTAGATTGCGGGTTGTGTATTTGCAGCCTCTATTCTATATAGACGAGAAGTGCTTAATCAACCAATCAATAAAATTGGATAAGCCCCAATGCGCAACCTACCCGGCCTAATCGTCGCTATCCTATGTTCGATGTGCATACCTGCACAAGCCCAAGCGGCCAAGGCATCTAGAGCCGCGCAAATACCCAAAGCAGGCAAAATTTTCCGCGACTGTCCCACCTGCCCAGAGATGGTAGTCATCCCCTCAGGGCACTTTGATATGGGCTCGCCCGGCCCTGAGGCCGGGCGGGGTGACGACGAAGACCCTGTGCATCGGGTCAATGTTGCTGCCTTTGCTATGAGCAAGACCGAGATCACCCGGGGCCAGTTTGCGGCATTCGTGAAAAAAACCAAATACAGCAGCGGCGACAAATGCTGGATGCATAAGGACGGTAAAGTTGAAGAGCGCAGTGGCAACTGGCGCGAACTTGGCTACTCACAAGATGACAAGCACCCTGTCGCCTGTATCAACTGGAACGATGCAAAAGCCTATGCAGAATGGCTGTCGCGCACGACAGGAAAAAGATACCGTCTGCCGACAGAGGCTGAGTGGGAATACGCTGCCCGTGGCAACACCAGTACCGCACGTTACTGGGGGAGTAACCCTGATGAGGCTTGCGGGTATGCGAATACTGCGGACAAGACGGCAAAGGCGCAGATACGCGGTGCATCATCCTGGTCGGCATTTAACTGCACGGATGGTTTTGCCTATACCGCTCCGGTGGGCAGCTTCAAGGCCAATGCATTCGGGCTGAAGGACATGCTGGGGAACGTTTGGGAATGGGCAGAGGACAGTTATCACGACAGCTATAAAGGCGCCCCGACTGACGGTAGCGCTTGGCAAGGGGATGGCGTGAAGCGCGTACTTCGCGGCGGTTCGTGGAACAACTCACCGCGGAATGTGCGCGCGGCTATACGAAACAGCTACAAGCCTGCGCTTCGTTTTAGCTTTTTCGGGTTCCGCTTGGCCAGGGTGCTCCCGTAGCGCAGGGGGCTTAACTATGCGGTTATGTTGTGTAGGATAAATACAAATGGCTTCCTCTGAGCCTAAATCTACTTGGCCTTTCAGACTTTCGCCGAGCCTGCTGTTGGGTATTACGCTCCTTTTTCCCTTGCAGCTGCATGGCGCAGAACAATCCGACCCTCCGGCACCCTATGTTGTTCCACAGACAGAAAAGTCTGATCGCTATGATTCCATGGAAGCTCCGCGCAATTATTTGTCTGAGAAAATTACCAACTTCGCAAGCAATATCGATCGCTTCTTTGGTGGTGATCGGCATTACCAGGAGAGCAATCCAAGCGTAATTCAAATGAGTGTTGCCAGGGGGGATGGATATGGCACTAACCGCAATTTCGACCTTGCAGCCAAGATAAATTTGAGATTGCCTGTAACCGAGGGCAAATTGCGTCTGTTGGTGGAAACAGACCCTGAGGAAAATATAATAACTGGGGCAACAACAGCGCCTGGGACAACACCAGCGCAAAATAAGGTCATACTCCCTAATAATAAAGTCGTTGCGCCCAAGAGTCTTGCCGTGGCTGTGCGTGTTGCTGCAGCAGAGGAAAACGTCTGGTACTTGAATACTGATGCGGGGCTTCAATTTCCAATCCCGCCAAAGCCTTTCGTACGCACAAGGGGTAGTTTTTCGACTCCGATGGGAGATTGGCGGCTGAAAGCCGCAGAGTCTGTGTATTGGTTTAATAACCTGGGTGCGGGTGAAACCACTCAGCTTGATCTGGAGCGTATTTTAAGCAACTCGGTTCTGTTTCGTTCTAGCACTAATGCCACATGGCTCAATGTCAAACGTAACTTCGATCTGCGTCAGGATTTATCGTTTTATCACACCCTGAATGATCGCACGGCATTGCTGTATCAGGCGAGTGCGATTGGGGTCAGTAATCCGCAGCTTCAAGTGACGGATTATGTTGCGCTGTTGTCCTACCGTTACCGGTTGCACAAGGAATGGCTATTCTTTGAAGCAATCCCGCAACTGCATTTTCCCAGAGAAAAGAGTTTTAAAGCCAGCCCTGCGCTCAATATACGTCTGGAGATATTGTTCGATGATACAAGATGATATTGAGTAAACCCAACGAGCGCGATCGTCAAATACCTTGAAATCCTGATGCTTGATGTTGGTTGCGGGTTGATAACAGAAAATTAGAGTGTCAAACAGCACGCCAAATTTCCCGGAATATCTTATATGACTTACCGTTTCACCTGTTGACGCTGATACTCCTTGCGTTTCATTTCGAGGTAATCATTCCGTTCTACTTCATGCAGCTGGCGGGCGTACTGCTCCGTGGCGTTATACCAATACTGAAACCGTTTCTCTAACTGATTCTCGGGTGGCGCGGTCAACGCGGCAAGATAAGCATCGATAGCCAGGTAATAGCGCATGGTATTGCGCTCCACCACTCCGCGCACTCCTTGAATATAAACAGGCTGGCCATTGGGCTGTTTGCCGGTGACGGTAAATCCGACCTTATCCCTGCCGAGTGTCATCAGGTAGCCTTGCATGGCGAGGCTGCCAGCAAAACCAAAGGCATAGGCATAGGTGAAATGCAGAAAGGTGTGCCCATCATTAAGCGATGTGGCTTCAATCCATAAGCGATAGTCACGGGTGCTCAGGGGGCCGTTCTCGGCATTGAGTTCCACTGCGAAATAATCCGGCGTCGTGATCACCCCGCGATAGTTGAACTCGAGACGATAGGCATCTGCCAACGGCTGATCGTATTTCCTGCCGAGATCCACGGTGAGTACCGTGTCGGCCTTGTTGCCGGAAGTATGGCAGTATTTAACATTCATGTGCAGTATCAGCACATCACACCAATGCGCCGGGTTGTTGAGCGCCACATTAACGGCGGCAAACGGATAATCAATCACGGCATAGATTTCGCCCTTCGAATCGTGCGAGGATTCCATGGAATCAAGATAGAGCGCACGTTGAAACTGATTGTTGCGTAGCTGCTTACCCAGTTCCGCGTACTTGGCGCGTAGCGGTATGTTGGATATATATGACTCGGCGGCAAAAGACTTCTCGCTGGCGAACCCTGCACTGCAGATAAGTAAAAAAGCAGGCAACCATTGCAACGACCTTGTCTTGAATGCCTGGCTAAAATGCATATAACTTATCCCCATTCGAAAAATCTGTCGCATTGTAAAAACCCGGTTTGATTCAGCACATGCTGACGGCTTATAGCCACCTGTTTTCTTTAAATACATCAGCATCTCCTCCAAGCGGTTATCATGCTACGTCCACACAATAATGAAGAAAAGACAAATCCGCATAAGCTTTCAGCAGAGGGTTATTGAAATGCCATGCGCATCATGCTGTCATACGCACAGGAGGAAAGGTAGCGATTGTTACCGGGGGGGGCAAGCTCGGGAATGGGCTGTACTATGCCTGAAAAGATTTAAGCCTTTCGGAAATATACTTTGAAAGACTTTTCGGCATAATCCGGATCAAGCACGCTGGCTTATTCATCCAGAAAATTGGATATCGCCAGAATCGTGCTCAGAGTGAAAAAACCTGGGTTCGATTTATTTGTTGCTGGCGCTGGATAGATTACCAATTTCCATTATCAGTCTACTAAAGAACACCTGATTTGGGGGCTCCCCGAATTAGGAAAGGGTGCAACTCCATGGAAAAACGCTTCGAATATTTCGCTCAACTTGCCGTCATGTCTATTCTGGTGGTGGGTTGCTTCCTGGTGCTGAGGCCGTTTCTGGCTGCAATGCTGCTTGCCACCGTGGTGTGTGTCTCGACCTGGCCTCTTTATCTTGGGTTGTTGCGCAGGATGAAGGGCAGGCAAAACATAGCCGCGTTCACCATGACGCTATCGCTGGCACTCGTGGTTATCCTGCCGCTGGCCTTGGTGGCGTACAACCTGGCCGATAACGTTACCGCCTTTTACGATGGGGTCAAGCAGGCCGTCGAGGCCGGGCCGCTGGAGCCGCCGGCTTGGGTAAAAGGGATACCGATAGTCGGCGGATCAGTTGATGAATATTGGCACCTGCTCGCCACCAGCCAGGAAGAAACGCTTGCGCTGGTGAAACGTTTTCTGCAATCCGCCAAGGACTTTCTGCTGGCGGGCGGAATCCTGCTTGGACAGGGTGTCGTGGAAATGAGCCTGGCCGCCTTTGTCAGTTTCTTCTTCTACCGTAATGGCGAGGCATTGTTGCGTTTTCTCAACGTGGCGATGGACCGTGTGGTTGGAACCCATGCGGCGAACGTTTTCGGCATCATCAATAACACCGTGCAGGGTGTCATGTATGGGCTATTGGGAACCGCTCTGGCGCAGGGTTTTATGGCGACAATCGGTTTCGCCATCGCAGGCGTGCCGGCAGCGCTGTTGCTCGGTGTAGTTACTTGCCTGCTTTCCCTGATCCCCGTCGGACCACCGCTGATATGGGGCAGTGCGGCCATCTGGCTGTTCTACCAGGGCGCCGTGGGGTGGGGAATTTTCATGCTGCTGTGGGGGTTTTTCCTGATCAGCAGCGTGGACAATGTGGTGAAACCCCTGCTCATCAGCCGCAGCAGCAACTTGCCGTTTATCCTGGTTTTGTTCGGTGTGATGGGCGGGGTGCTGGCCTTCGGCTTCGTCGGTGTTTTCATCGGGCCGACGCTGCTTGCGGTGGGATTCAGCCTGTTACAGGAGTGGACAGCCCGCAATGGCGTGAGTTGAACCCAAATAATCCATTAGGCTGTAGGAGCTCGATTTATCGAGCGATTGTTGACAAGAACCGCGCAATAAATTGCGCTCCCACAAGAGGGCTTGGTTCGCTAATGGATGGATTATCTGGATTGAAAAGGAAAAGCCGGAAATAATTCCGGCTTTTGATTGGAACGAATACTGAACATCTCCCGAAATCCCGTCTTGAACAATCACGGGAATCCGATATTCAATTTACTCGCCGAGGCCGGATAATCGCTCCGCTGCGCGCACGGCGTTCGCTACCAGCATGGTGATGGTCATCGGGCCGACACCGCCGGGAACCGGGGTGATCCAGCCGGCGACTTCCTTCGCGGAATCGAAATCCACGTCGCCGCATAGCTT
>Ga0209212_1004916_pt1 | contig 16242 bp, 11 predicted proteins | sample RifGroC2_FD_183996 | JGI IMG/M metagenome (GOLD analysis project Ga0209212, IMG submission 183996) | Groundwater microbial communities from Rifle, Colorado, USA - Groundwater C2 (SPAdes) (version 2) | ecosystem: Environmental > Aquatic > Deep subsurface > Groundwater | place: Rifle, Colorado...
GGTTGGCCAGTCCTGGAAGACCATCATGCAGCGCGAGCGGGAGGAAGAGCTGATCTTTCGTGGCCGCCAGATCAAGGATGCCCTTACCCGCTGGCACAAACCCAATGTCGCCAGGGGAGGACATGTCAGGACAAGGCTGAATGACCTGCAAGATCTGGTGCAGGATCCCCGCACCCTTACTACCAAGCGTCATCTGCGGCGTCTTTATACCGACCCCATGACTGGTGAGGAGTGGGCACTCACCAAAGACAGTGTGTGGGGCATCATTGGCGTAGCCAGTACCAGTCAGGCAAAGCCGCTCAAGGTTGGTGGCTTCCCGGACGATCTTCTTGAGCTTGCCGACAAGCAGCGTTACAGTGACTGGTTGTTTGCATACACAGCTACCGGCGCCAGTCAGGTTGGCGGAACAGTTGGTGGCGGAACAGTTGGTGGAAGTAACGTAACTGGAAGCGGAAGCGTAAGAAGGGGCACAAGCGGCAACAGGATGGGATTTCAATAGCCTGAATCGGTGATGCCTTCACGCCTTCACTTGCCCGGAACGCCTAATGTTTTGGCCTTCCCTGGCAAAACGACTGTTCGACGGAGGACACTCTGTATAACAGGCTTGTTCCGGCGTAAACGACGGTCAACACCAGCATTCCGCGCGCTTCGGCGTTTCGGCATCATGGATTCAGGAATAGGTAAGCCGCAGCCCAATGCTCACTGAACTGTCACAGGAGATCAAATAACGTGTTCAAAAGCCTGACAACCAGAATCATCCTTACTACGATAACCCTTCTGGTGTGCGGCATCTTTCTCTATACCTTTTTTAATGTGCGTCATCAGCAGGCGCAGCTAATCGATACTGCTCGCGAAAGTACCGAACTCCTGCTGCATACCGTTGAAAACAGTATCTATAACACCATGCATTTGGGGAATGTTCAGGATGTAGGTTCCATATTGGCCATGGTTGGTCAACATAACCAACTTGTCGGTGTCAGGGTTTTCCATCCCCACGGCGTAATTTTGCGTTCATCCAATCCGTCAGAGGTGGGACGAACCGTGAGTCCCAATGATTACAAATTGTATCAAGGACCGAAGCAATACGGCATCTTTGATTTTCCTCCCCATGGTGAGGTATTGTCGATGGTCAAGCCAATCTACAATGAGGCCGCTTGTCACGCCTGTCATGGCAATAAGACCAAAGTTATCGGCATACTCAATATCGACTACTCGCTCCGCCGCACCAAGATGCAGATGCTTGAGTCATCCCGCATCTTCCTTTTTTCATCTGTGGCAATTACGGCTTTTTTGTCAATCACCATCTCTTGGATACTTTTCAAATTCGTTAAACGTCCTCTGGATAGTATTGTAAGTACAATGTCACTTGTAGAAAACGGCGATCTAAGCGTCCGTATCCAGAACCATGGCAAGGATGAGATCGGGCGGCTTGTTACGAGCTTCAACTCCATGCTTGACCGTCTTGATGGTGCCAAAAAGGAACTTGAACAACTCCATTTCAATCAGTTGGAGCGCGCTGACCGCCTGGCATCCATCGGTGAGATGGCTGCTGGAATTGCCCATGAGATCAAGAACCCTCTGGCCGGCATCTCGGCGGCTGTGACCATTATCAAGGATGATTATTCTGCGACCGACCCTCGCTACGAGATTCTCAAGGAGGTTCTTCAGCAGGTGCAGCGTCTGGACAAGACGGTTAATGACCTGCTCTTTTTCGGTAAGCCCTCCTTGCCGGAACTCGCCTGCATTGATATTAATGATGTTATCGATAAAACACTCAAGTTTGCTTCTCAGCATCGCGGCTTGATGAATATCGAAAAGCGACTGGAGCTTGCACCCGATTTACCCGCTGTTTATGCGGATGGTAAACAGATGCAGCAGGTTTTTCTCAATTTATTTTTAAATGCCTTCCAGGCCATGGCTGGTGGAGGAATTTAAAAATTTACCACCTGTCAGGCTTCAAATCAGGAACAGGCAATTGTACGAATCGATGTGGCTGATACCGGCTCCGGTATCCCTCCCCAGATTCTGGATAAGATCTTTACGCCGTTTTATACCACAAAAGCACAGGGCACCGGCCTTGGGCTGCCAATTTGCTGTAAGCTCATTCATCTGCATAATGGTGCGATTCGGGTCACTAGCGATGACATTAATGGTACTGTTTTTACCGTTGAACTGCCGGCCTGCTATGATAGCAAAATTGATGACGCAAGGAGAGGACATGAAGCGTAACAAGATACTGGTTGTCGATGATGAGCACTTGATTCGCTGGTCGCTGGAACAGAACCTGAAGAAACAGGGTTATGACGTGGTTACTGCCGGTAACGGCGAGGATGCGCTCCGAATTGCCCGAGAGGAACAGCCCGATCTTGTGCTGCTGGACATCCAGCTGCCTGGTATCAGCGGTATTGAAGTTCTGGAAAAGTTAAAAGAATTGGACGAGGACATTCTCGTTATCATGGTTACTGCGCATGGTGGCTTGGATATCGCGGTCAATGCCATGAGATTGGGAGCCTATGACTACGTCAGCAAGCCTTTTAACCTTGACGAGCTCTCTATAATCATCAGAAAGTCACTTGAAACCTCTGATCTCAAACAGGAGGTTGCCAGGCTTCGAACCGAAACCAAACAATCCGCGCCCAATATTATTGGTGACAGCAGGCATATGCAATACCTGATGGAGGTACTTGACAAGGTTGCCAAGAGCGAGGCCACTACCGTATTGGTTCAGGGTGAGTCCGGTACCGGTAAAGAGTTGGTAGCCAAGTGGATTCACTATAGTTCGAATCGCGCCGGTAAACCATTTATTGCCATCAACTGTGCCGCGGTACCGGCAACCTTACTGGAAAGCGAGCTGTTCGGGCACGAAAAGGGTGCTTTCACCGACGCAAAAGCCACAAAAAAAGGTCTTTTTGAACTGGCAGATGGAGGCACTGTCTTTCTGGATGAAATCGGCGACATGGAGATGGGGATGCAGGCCAAATTGCTTCGTTTCCTGGAAGACCGCACCTTCCGGCGAATTGGCGGCGGTCGGGTTTTTACGGTTGATGTGCGCATCATTTCCGCCACCAACAAAGATCTGCAAAAATCCATAGAAGATAAATCTTTCCGCAACGACCTATATTATCGCCTGCAGGTTATTCCAATTTTCCTGCCGCCTTTGCGAGAGCGCAGAGAGGATATTATCCCGCTGGCAGCCCATTTTATTGAAGTTTACAATAAAGACTTTAATAAAAAGGTTCAGGGTATTGCAGCCATGGCTGAACGGTTGATGCACGATTATAATTGGCCAGGTAATGTGCGTGAATTAAAAAACGTCATAGAGCGGGCTATTATTCTGGGTAATGACGAAACTTTGCTTCTGGAACACCTGCCGTTGGAGATTGTGGCCAAGGCATCCCCACAGGGTGGTGCCCCTATGTCAGCCTTTCGACTTCCCCCTGAAGGTATCGATATTGAAGAAGTTGAAAAAGAACTCATCCGCCAGGCATTGGAGATTACGGAATGGAATCAGTCTAAGGCTGCGAAAAAACTCAGACTTGGTATTGACGCATTCCGTTACCGTATGAAAAAATTTGGATATCTGAAGTAGACAATATAAAAAAACAATTGCATTAATTGGTAATAATACGCCAAATGTTAATTATAATGCGGTAATATCTTTGCGATGGCACTAGAGTTGCATTTTGATATTGCAGATAAGAAGAATATTTGAGGTATATCACCCCCTTAAACAAAATATCTCCTGTCATTACGGAGGAATAGAGATGAAATCCAAATATAATGTGTCCATAGTGCTCCTTGCCGGGCTGTTGGTTACACTGGTGATATCACTGTGTGGTAACGCGTTGGCAGCCATTGCTCCGGCGGTTGCAACTCTTGAATCTATTGTAGATGGCCTACGGACGCCGCTTAAGATGGCGCTTGACGGCGACGGCAATATTTACGTTGCAGATCCGCGATCTGGCGGAGTTGTTGAGCTAAACAAGTATGGTATGGTGGTTAAAGTCATGCCAACCACTGTGCCGGTCGGTTCTGTTGCATTGCTTAACGGTAATAACACCATCCCTGGAGGTAAGCTTCTCGTTGCTCTGGGTGATTCTGTTGCGGTGCTCGATCAAGATGGCGTAGAGGTTGCCAAATTGGGTTCTGGAGCTGGTCAGTTTGTCAGGGTCGCTGATATGGCTGTGGATCCTAATGGTACTATTTATGTTGTCGATGCCGGGGCTTATAATGTCAAGGTGTTCACTCCCGCAGGTACGTACCTCCCGGCATCTACATTTGGTGGTTATGGGACCGCAAACGGCAAGTTTGTGCTTCCGAACTCAATTGCTGTGATCTCTGAAACTGTCTCCGGAGTTGCAAGTTCACGAATTGCAGTTGTTGACGGCCTCGCAGGCAAGGTAATTATATTCTCTTCAACCGGAACTTTTTTGCAGACAATTGGCTCGCTGGGAGCTCCTGCACCATTGAAATTCAGTTATCCATCCGGAGTTGCCTTTGAATATGTCAATGGAGTTGCATCCCGTATGTATGTTCTTGACATTTTTCAGGCTCAGATACAGGTAATTGACCCGGTAACGAAACTGTTTCTCTCTTATGTTGGCAGTTATGGTGATAAACGGGGTGCTCTGCTGACTCCCAGTGATCTGCAGTTTGATCCGATTAATAAGCGGTTGCTTGTTGCCAATGGCATGAGTAATCTTGTCAGTTTTGGTATAGATGGAGGTCAGAATCCCGTTAACAGTGTTCCTCCAGCCCTTGTCTTAAACCAACCAGAAATATCGGTCAGCGTACCTTCCGTTGTTCTGACCGGTACAGTGGATATTGGATGTACGCTTGCCGCCTCGGTAAACACCGCTGCTAGAATCAGTGCCGCAAGCTTCCCATCCGCAATGTCTTGGATGATTCCAGTGGATGGCCTTAATCCTGGTGCCAATGTTGTTTCAATTACTGCTAAAAACGGGTATGGAACAACCATTACCAAGACCGCTACCATTCAGTATAATCCTCCGAATGCGGTTTTCTCGATAGACGGTTTCCCGCTTCTGACCTCACAGCCCTCGGTTGTGCTGAGTGGAACCGTTGAGTCGGGTTCAATAATCTATATTGCTAATGCAGCCAACAATCTGTCTGGCCAAGCAGAGGTGTCAAGCAGTGGTACATGGACGTATACCCTGACTTTGGCGGAAGGAATCAACTCGATCGATGTTACGGCTGCTCGTAGTGGCTCTTCACCGAGTTTCAAGAGCATTGCAATCACACTCGATACGCAGGCTCCTGTACTGACAGTTGCTGCTATGCCCGATGGAAGTTCTACCGCCAATCAGGTGCAGAACATCTCCGGCACAGTGTTTGATCCCAATCTGACTGGTGTTGTTGTGAACGGCATTCCGGTTTCAGTCCATAATGGCGTGTTCAGTTACGCAATAGCTCTTGTTAAAGGCGATAACGTTATTACTGTCAGTGCTGGTGACAGTCTGGGCCATATCACAAACAACACCCGGACGATTGTTTTTGATATGGAGTTCCCAAAAATCACAGTATCGACTCCAGCGGATGGATCATTCACAAATGTAATAGATGCCAGGATTGCAGGAAATGTTGACGAGGCAGCCACTGTCAAGGTAAACGGAGTTGTGGCTAATCCCGGCGGAGGACTCGATTGGAGTGCTTCAGTCAGACTGTCAGCAGGTCTGAACGAAATCAATATTGAAGCTACTGATCTCGCAGGACTTGTTGCTAACGAAATACGGACTATCTTGTATGATCCGGTTGCGCCGAATATCGCCATTACCAGCCCGTCTCAGGACGTGGCTGTCAAATCGCCTGGCTTGACTATTAAGGGTTCGGTTGATGATAACGCAGGTATAGTCCTGGAGAGTATTACTGCTTCGGTAAACGGTGTTGCTAAGCTGGTGACGCTAGTAAATGGAGAGTTCAGCCTGTTTGCTGACTTTACCGAGGAAGGCACGTATGCGGTGGCGGTCACGGTCGGTGATGCCGCCGGTAACTTCACAACCGCGAGCCGGACGATTGTGTACGATGTTACACCCCCCATGCTGACGGTTGATCCAATAAATTCGACTTATCCTGCAATGATCTCTGGAACCGTTGAAGCTGGGGCAACCGTTGTTGTTAAAGACGCAGCCGGTATCTTTGGTGCGGTTGCTTTTGCAGAAAATACATGGACAGCGGATCTCTCCGGACGTACTTATGACATCGCGACACTTGCAGCCGAGGCAACAGATGCCGCTGGAAACCTATCTGTCGCTCGTATAAGTGTGCCGGTTCCGGATGGAGATTTGAACGGCGATGGCAGAGTAACCTTCGAGGATGCCAATATAGTTATCAAGCTGGTTGCATCCAAGACCAAGCCAACCTTTCAGCAGCTTGTGCACGGCGACGTTGGTCCGCTGCGCAATGGAAAAATCAATCCTAATGGGAAACTGGATATGACTGATGCGCTTCTCATACAGAAAAAAGCTCTTGGGAAAATATCCTGGTAAACAGCAGAATATAAGTTATTACACTTGTCCTGTTTATCTGGGCAGGATTGATTAGATCCACGGCACAATAAAAAGTATGAAGGAAATGTCCGTATGAAAAATAAAATACTCATTATACTTCTGCTGGTTATGGCTGTATATCCAGTGAATACCGTCTTAGCTGAAAAGGTCTATGACGTGAGATTCACGGTCCATAACCTTTCAAATAATTCGAATGCTGCAACTGGGCTTACGCTTGCACAGAGACAATTTGCTGCCAGAACCGAGGGCGCTGATCAGGTATGTATCTTCTGTCATACTCCGCATAATGCCACACCTTCAGTGCCGTTGTGGAACAAGGTATATGACCCTGCGACTGCTTCGACATATCGCCTCTATACTTCATCGAAGTCACTGTCAACCACGGTCAGGAATTCCGCAATTACCGCGACCAGTGAATCCATGCTTTGTCTCAGTTGCCATGATGGCAAGACTGCTGTCAATGTCCTGCATAATTCAAGGGTTCGTGAAGGTTCTGATGCAAATGGTGATGCCTTCATAGATTTCGGTATTGGTTTTGGTGCAACAGAGCCTCAAGCTTTTGGCGATTTATGGATTGGAACTACATCTTCGTATCCGTCTAATCTTGGTGCGGAACGTGATGCCGATGGCAAAATACCATCTAGTGAAGCTTCATTTAACGGTACAAACCTGACGGACGATCACCCAATTGGTTTCTCTTATCAAAGCGTGTTGGGAGAGGCCGGCAAATCAAGCGCCTTGCACTCACTTGCCGATGCCAAGGCAAACGGCCTGCGTTTCTTTGGTACAAATAGCGATAGAGTTGAGTGTTCGTCCTGTCACAATCCCCATGTCTATTACGGCTATGGGTTGACCGCAGCTGGCCGGGTGGAGCTGCCTGGTGCTACACAGGCGTATAAAGACAGAACCCCATTTCTGGTAAGGGACAACAACGGCAGCGCCCTTTGCCTTGGATGCCATATAAAATAATCGATGATTGATCTCTTGCTTGTCTGGAGCGAGCCATGAAAAATAGTCATAATACAATCCTTTTGGTTTTGATTGCCATATTACTGGTGCCGGTAGCGGCCTCGGCGATCATATTCCCACATGACAACACCTATGGCTATAGATGTACGGTTTGCCATAATGCTCACTCGACATTGGGTACCACCGGATTCAACAACATCTGCACCTCCTGCCACAATCCCAATGACCCGCTGGGCGGCAAGAAGCCATTTTACCAGACAGATGCCGCCAACCCATATGGCACAATACAGAATGGCTATTCCGGCAACATTACACCCACCAGAATATATCAAACATCGCACAACTGGGCAGGTCCCGACACAAATCCTGCAGCTGGTGCATCACCGCCAACCGCAGGTGCCATGAATACAACCAGTACTATTAAGGGGTTACTGTTATGTGTTCGTTGCCACTCTGTTCATGGCGAATACTCATCTGCCGCTAATTCCCCCCCTTTCCTTCGCGGGCGAAACGATAGAGACCAGCTGTGCCTCGATTGCCATAAGGTTCGTAGTACCACTACCCATATGACCGGGTCCCATCCTATCAATATCAACTACACCACGGCGGTTAAACAACATCCGGACAAGTTTAAGCCAAATCGGGAAAACGCAAATCCCGATAACGATTCGTCGAATATGAAACTGTATGACAACAATCTCCTCTGTTCAACCTGCCATGGGATTCACTACACAGACTCCAGTAGCGGCACAAGTGACGGAGTTACGACCTACAACCAACTCTCCACATCCAGGGGACATCTGCTTAGAACCAATGCACGGGGCAAAACTGCCGAGGACATTAATATTTGCACCAACTGTCATGCCGGTAAGAAATCTCACAATGGCACAGGACAGAATATTCAATGTAATGACTGCCATTCCGGTCATGTGGAATATGACCCTGACGCCGTTGCTGGAACAGAGGAAATGAACCCCAACCTGTATATTCTCCGGCGCTTCATGATAGTTTCAACCGCATCGGGCAAGTATACGAGAATCCGGACTTTTTACCGTTATACAGGGGCCAGGAAAGAGTTCTACCGTGGACCGGTTCCGGCAGATGGAGCTTTAGGTGTTTGCCAGGCCTGCCACTATGATAAAGATACCTTTAAAAGTGGCCATTACGTGGATCCGCTCCATCCGGAATTAGGAATAAAGCCTGACCGCCAAAAATGTGACGACTGCCATAATCATGTCGGAAATTTTGGCTGCTCCTCCTGCCACGGCTTTCCACCGAAAATTAACGCACGAGGTACTGACGGTTATGCTGTCTGGTCGACAGCCACAAATCAGGCCGACAGGGTCTACCCTGTGGATGAATCCAGGACTCCTCACGCCACACATGCCGATGGGACATTATATAAGATTGCATGCAGTGAGTGTCACAAAGGTAATACAGCCCATAATACCGGTAACTTCCAGCAGGTGTTTCTGGATAAAAACGGAATTATTGCAGGAACTGGTGCAACTTACAATGGCGGCACGACGCGATCATGCACAAATATGTATTGCCACAGCGATGCAAAGTCTACTCCGACGTATAAGTCGGTAAGTTGGGAGAATACAAAGGACACTATTGTCAACGCCGCAGGCCGTTGTCAGGCATGCCATGGCGATAAAACAACAACCGTATTGCTGAGTGTCGCACATGACCGGCATGCTGCATCTTCCGGAATTAATTACTCCTGCCAGAACTGCCATGCAATAACATTGCGAAATAAAGCGCCCTTTGCAAACAACTCCGGACTGATTTTTCCAGCCGCAAATCATGTCAATGGTGTCAAGAATGTTTCTTATTCCTTCTCTAACACCGGGCTTCAGAATCTTGTCACAGATTCAATACTGCCGTATAACAACGCACAAACATGTAACACGATCTACTGCCACTCCAATGGCGCCGGACAACAATCCAAGGTCGTGCCGAATTGGAATTTACAGGAAACCGGTCAGTGCGGCTCTTGCCACGGGGTACGAGGTCCCGAGAGCGCTAATACCTATGGCATGATTAATTCCAATGCCCACTTTGCTCACCTTTCCAGCACCTACGGTCCGAAGTTTGTCGGTGTACCGAATGCCTGCCAGAAGTGTCATTCCAGTTTTGTTGATGAGACTACACATGTTGACGGCAATAAGGTCGCCGATCAAAGCGCCGGCAGTACCTGTTACAAGTGCCATGGCGGATCGCAGCAGGGACCTCTTCCGACATGGTCTGACAATAGTCGTGTTGCGTGTACCAAGTGCCATCCAATTTGGGATACCTACTCGGCATCGCGCTACGGCACAGTGCTGGCGCCAAAGCAGATAAACTACACATCTTCAGGCCATGGCAAAACCGCAGCGCCTTACAATAAAATGGCCTGTACCGAGTGTCATGACCAGAACAGCAACCATATCAGCAATCCCCCTTTATTGGGTGATAATAAACGTCTGATATTTGTCGAATATACTGCTGCCAGACGTGGTGGAACCAATGCCATCTGCGGTAAATGTCACTGGGAAGGTCAATCAGCGGCAAACAAGGTGCGGTTTACCCATGTGACATCTGTTAGTGAAGCTGTGAACGGTACTCCTACCATGGCCTGCTCCAGATGCCACAATGTTCATGGAACATCCAATTTTGGTATGTTAAACAATTCGATCACTTTTAAACCTTTTTCAACGGTGACTATCGTTTACCAATCTCCGTATTCAAGTTCAGGATCAACCAGAGTACAGAAAAATGGTCCATTTAACTTCATACAGACGACAGCCCCATACCGTGGAATCTGCCAGGTCTGCCACACCAATACCATACACTTCAAACGCGGGGTAAACGAGGCTGTTGACGGCCCATCAAGCGGCTCTAATCCCAATTTCAACGGTGCCTTTGCCAGCCATAAAAACTTTAACCCGGATACAAACTGTCTAAGCTGCCATCCACATAATCCACCACCTGGTTCCCCGGCAACCTTTGCCTTCTATCCCTATGGTGTATGTGATGCTTGTCACGGTTATCCACCGGTACCGAAATCGTTTGTTCCAAGTCAGAACAATTACAGCAGCGGCAAGTTCGAAGATTACACCGGTGGCGGAGGAGCGCACATTGTTGCAGGCCATGTTCCTGCGTCAGCTAATCCGTCGCAAGGTTGGTCTCTCTGTACCAGCTGTCACAAGGAAAGCGATCATCTTTCAGTTCCTGCTTACGCACAGGTCAAGGTTTCAATTAATCCTAACCTCCAGTTCAGCCTGGATCAGACAATTCAGACCAAGTACACGTCTAACCGTCTTGGCGGAACTGATCACAGAACCGGAACCTGCTCCAATGTAAGCTGCCACTTCCAGAAGACGCCAGCATGGGGTAACCCATCGATGCCGTAAATTTGAAGTAAGTATTTTTGTCCGCGGCCATACAACCATCACAAAGCTTCATGATGGTTAGTATGGCCGCGGTTTTTTATTTACATGTTGTTTTATCCATCTGTTACTATAAAACTCATCATTTAATCATATATCCAGGTTTGCAGCAGAAGGCTCTGCATGGCATCTTCCAATCATACTGTTGTTATCATCCCAGCCTATAATGAGGAACGGGCAATAGGCGCTCTTATTGCAGGTATTCAGGCTGTTATTGGGGATTCCGCCGATATTGTAGTTATCAATGACGGATCATGCGACAATACCGCTATAGCCGCACATCAAGCTGGTGCAATGGTGATCTCGCATCCCTTTAACATGGGCTATGGAGTTACTATCCAGACCGGTTACAAATATGCCTGCACCATGGGTTACGAATATCTGGTGCAAATAGACGGCGACGGTCAGCACGACCCTGCGAACATCCCTGCGTTGCTGAAACCGGTTATGAATGGTGCCGCTGATCTGTCGCTCGGCTCGCGCTTCCTTGATGCCGGAAGTTACAATCCCACTCTGATTCGCCGTGCTGGCATGATCTTCTTTGGTTCGCTGGTCTCGATGCTTATAGGAAAGCGTATCAGTGACCCCACCTCGGGATATCAGGCATTAAATCGGTCTGTTATGGCCTTCCTTTCCAGCGATTCATTTCCTTGTGATTATCCTGATGCCGATGTACTGCTGATGCTCGGTTTGAGCGGATTCAGGGTTGACGAAATACCGGTGCGCATGTATGCAAACTGTGATGGAAAAACAATGCATAGCGGATTTAAGCCATTGTATTATGTGTTCAAGATGCTGTTGTCCATTTTTGTTACCTTGTTGAGGAAGAGAACTCGATACACCGGGGCAGGGAGGCCAAGCGAAGATGCCGATTAAACAACAGATATTTTCACTGATACTCTGTACCCTCGTGTTTTTATTTACTGTGGATATGGTCCGTAAACATAAACTGCGTGAGGAATACTCGGTGCTCTGGCTTGGTACCAGTCTGCTGATGTTTGTTTTGGTGCTGAAATACGACCTACTCGTGGCCATTACCAATTTCATTGGTGCCGGTCTGCCGACCACAACCTTGTTTCTATGTGCCAATCTCTTTCTGATTCTGATCGCCATGCAGTTCTCCTTCAGAATATCCAAACATTCCAGCCAGATTAAAAACCTTGTTCAGGAGAATGCTCTGCTCAGGGCGGAGTTGGAGCAGCTCAAAAAAACACCGCAGCTATGAATTGAACTACGCGGCCACTTTCTGAACTGCAATAACGGTTAAATAACCTGTTTTTACACTTGATTTTATAATTCAGCTGTTCTATTGTTCAATTTATGAACAATAGTCGCAATGGCACCACCGAAGATTTTAAGGCCTTCCAGCTTCTTTCCGAAGTGGCGGATGAACAACCTGTCTCCCAGCGTGAGTTGGCTCATCGCTTGGGCATTGCACTTGGGTTGGTAAATTCCTATATCAAGAATTTTGTGGCCAAGGGCTACATCCGCATCAAGAACTATCCCCAAAACCGTTATGCGTATCTGTTGACACCCCAAGGAATTGCGGAAAAGGGCCGACTTGCCTATCAGCATGTACATTACTTTACCAGTCTTTACACTGTAACTCGCCAGGACTATCTAGCTCTTTTCAAGGGGCTTGCTGAGCGTGGTATTACGCGAGTTGCCTTTTGTGGTGTTGATGAAGTCACAGAAATAGCTTGGCTCTCCTTGCGCGAGGCCGGGCTGGACTTGTCTGCGGTTATGGATGACCGGAATGTCGGCAGTGACTTCATGGGCTGGAATGTAGTGAGCCTGAATCACGGCCTGCTGACTGGCAGCCAAAGAGTGATAATTACCTCGATGAAGCGTTCGGAATACCTCAGGTCTTGCTTGCGGGAACTGGGAGCCGGCGATGAGATGATTTTAGGGCTTGGAGATGCAGTTACTCAGTATCCTGCGCCACACACCATGTAATGCTGAATGACCAAAAGGCTGATTGAATGGATAAACAAGCAAAAATATTTATAGCCGGACATCGTGGCATGGTGGGGTCTGCTCTTGTTCGCTGTCTACAGGCCGAAGGATACAGCAATTTGTTGCTCAGAACGCGGGCTGAACTCGATCTGCGCAATCAGGCAGCAGTTGAGGCCTTTTTTCGTGAAGAGCAACCCAACTATGTCTTCCTTGCTGCCGCCATGGTCGGCGGCATCATGGCCAACAGTTCCTATAAGGCTGAGTTCATCTATGACAACCTGATGATCCAGAGCAACATTATCCATAACTCCTGGCTGAATAAAGTCAAACGCCTGCTGTTTTTGGGCAGTACCTGCATCTATCCCAAGAATGCTCCTCAGCCGATCAAAGAGGAGCATCTTCTTACGAGTCCACTGGAACCAAGCAATGATGCCTATGCCATAGCCAAGATCGCCGGCATCTTCCAGTGTCGTTCCTACAACCAGCAGTACGGGACGAAATACCTGGCTGCCATGCCGAACAATCTATATGGCACCAACGATAATTTTGATCTGGAAAAGTCCCACGTCCTGCCTGCACTGATCAGAAAATTCCATGAGGCCAAGATGGCTGGAAGCCCTGAAGTAACAATATGGGGAAGCGGGTCACCACTGCGCGAGTTCCTGCACGTGGATGATCTGGCGGTGGCATGTCTGTTTTTGATGAACCTGAATGATGCTGCTTACGAAGGCATTCTTTATGATATTGACGCACCAGCGCTGATCAACGTCGGCTCCGGTGAGGAAGTTACCATCCGGGATCTTGCGCTGCTTATTAAAAGCATAGTCGGTTTTGATGGTGAGTTGGTGTTTGATCCAGGCAAGCCGGACGGGACTCCACGCAAGCTGGCTGACGTATCCCGCATAAATGCGCTGGGGTGGAAATCGAATATCAAGCTGGCAACTGGAATCGCAGCAACCTATAATTGGTATCTTGATCAATCACGCGGGGTTGTTTGGTAAGTTTGAAGTTTTTTTCTGATCTTTTCAGACAAAAAACTTCTTTAACACACTTATCCTGTTTATAGGGCTAGGAGGAAAATGACGTTATGACAAAACGCGTATTAATTACTGGAATCACCGGTATGGTTGGTTCTCACTTGGCAGATTTTCTTCTGGAGAACACAGACTGGAATATATATGGCATGTGCCGCTGGCGCAGCCCTCTGGATAATGTTGGACACCTGCTTGACAGGGCCAATCGCAAGGATCGTGTGCATTTCATCAATGGCGATCTGTGTGATTATATTTCACTGGTCAATGCTGTAGAGGAGTCGCGCCCGGATTATGTCTTCCATCTTGCAGCCCAAAGCTATCCATCGACCAGTTTTACTGCCCCAATTCAAACCCTTGATACCAATATTCTTGGCACGGAACGTCTATTGGAGGCACTGCGTCGTTGTCCGGGGATAGACCCAGTTATACACGTCTGCTCATCGTCTGAAGTGTTTGGGCGCGTACCGCAGGAAAAACTTCCCATTGGAGAGGAATGTTCCTTCCACCCCGCTTCCCCCTATGCCATATCCAAAACCGGCACTGACCTTGTCGGCAGGTTCCACGCCGAAGCATATGGACAAAAGGTATTGGTAACGCGTATGTTCACCCACACAGGTCCTCGGCGAGGAGATGTGTTTGCCGAATCGACCTTTGCCAAGCAGGTTGCCATGATCGAACAGGAACTTATTCCACCTGTGGTCAAAACAGGCAACCTTTTGTCAATGAGGACATGGGCGGACGTGCGCGATGCGGTACGGGCCTACTATATGCTTGTGACGGTTAATCCTGTTCCTGGCGAGTACTACAATATCGGTGGTTCATTTTCATGTACCGTAGAGGATATGCTCAAATACCTCATATCCATTTCTACTTGCCGGGACAGCATTCGCGTGGAAACCGAACAAGCCCGCCTGCGTCCTCTTGATGCAGACCTACAGGTACCAGATACGACCAAATTTCGGATACACACCGGCTGGGAGCCTGAAATTACTTTTGAAAAGACCATGCTGGATCTGCTTGATTATTGGCGGGAACGGGTCAAGGCAGGTAAACATCAGCTCGTAAGATAGTACTTTAACGGGCCTCCAATATAGTATGACAGACGAAAGGAATATTGATGCTAGAAAACAATGTTGATTCAATGATTCTTACAGGCCTCGAGGAAAAGTGTCGCTGGGTTAGGTCTGAAACCTTAAAAATTCACAAAATAGCGCCAGGCATTCGGGTTGCATCAGCCTTGTCATGCGTGGAGATACTCGTGGCGCTTCACTATGGAAAGATTTTGCAATGTAACCCTGAGAATCCATACGATGAAGATCGGGATCGATTCATAATTAGCAAAGCTCATGGGAGTGTTTCCTATTATCCAATATTGGCAGATCTTGGTTATTTTCCTAAAGACCAGCTTTCCAAGGTTGGAAAAGGCGGCTCAATACTTGGCGATATTCCGGATAACTCTATTCCAGGCTACGAGACTGTCAATGGGTCGTTGGGGCACGGAATCGGGGTCGCGTGTGGTCTTGCACTTGCTTTGAAAGCAAAAAAAAGTAATCGCGCAGTATACGTGCTTCTTGGTGACGGTGAACTATATGAAGGTTCCGTTTGGGAAGCGATCATGTTTGCCAGCCAGCACAAGCTGGACAATCTGGTGGTAATAATCGATAACAATAAGATCTGCATGCTCGACTATTGTGCGAAAATAATTAACCTTGAGCCGATAGAAGGCAAATTCAACAGCTTTGACTGGGAACATTTCCCTGTAGATGGGCATGACATTGAACAGGTGTGCACGGTATTGAAAAAAGCCTCTTGTCATCATAATGGAAAGCCAAAGGTTGTCATCGCAAATACAATAAAAGGTAAAGGGGTTCCCAAACTTGAAGGAGACTCATTGTGCCACATACGGGCACTTAAGCCTGAAGAGATTGATGCACTGGTCAAGGAGATGCAGCCATGAAGCCTGAAGTGATGAGGGATATCCTTATTGATGAAATCTACAAAAGAATGAATGCAAACGATAGAATATTTTTCCTTTCTGCTGATTTCGGTTCACCAGCCCTTGATCGTCTAAGGGAGGATTTTCCTGAAAGATTTATAAATGTAGGAATTGCTGAGCAGAACCTTATCTCTGTTGCAGCGGGACTGGGGCTCGAAGGTTTCACCGTTTTTGCATATGCAATAGCTCCTTTTTTAACGATGCGGGCTTTTGAACAGATAAGAATCAGTCTTGCCCTGATGGCACAGACGAGAGAGGTAAACGTCAATCTAATAGGTGTTGGCGCTGGACTCAGTTACGATGTTACCGGTCCGACCCATCATTGC
>Ga0209212_1004918_pt1 | contig 16239 bp, 16 predicted proteins | sample RifGroC2_FD_183996 | JGI IMG/M metagenome (GOLD analysis project Ga0209212, IMG submission 183996) | Groundwater microbial communities from Rifle, Colorado, USA - Groundwater C2 (SPAdes) (version 2) | ecosystem: Environmental > Aquatic > Deep subsurface > Groundwater | place: Rifle, Colorado...
GACGGATTCCTTCTTGTACTTTTTGGCTGCCTGGTAGCCGCGACTGCCATCACGGATGCTTTCGACTTCTTTGCGGCCCATTGCGACAAACGTCCTGCTGCCATCCTTGAAAAAAGATCGGTCAGGTTCAGCCATTGGCGTAGTGGGGGAATGCTTTACTGGGCGGCTGGTGTAGGTCAGTAAGCGGCCTGTCGTGAAATCGGCACGTACTTCTGTTGATCCGGCCAGAGCCGCCGTTGGCGTAATGCGCCACCTAGGTCAGCTATGAACCCGCACACCGGCCATTGGCTATAAATTCCGCTGAATGGCCGCTTTCAACTTTGGCGAATGCGTACTCCCGACCCGAAGAGGCCGCTCATGGCTTAAATAGGCGGCCTTTCGATTTTCTTTTATGGAGATATCCTAGTGAGTCAGAAGTCTCGCTCCCAACGCTCGCCGACATGAAGCACTCGGGCATTTCTTAGGCACCTGGCCTTCCTTTTCTGGAGACGCCGAGTGACAGCTGAAGCAGTCGATCTCGGTTGCCGTATAGGAGTGGCAGGTCTCGCAAAATCCATTCTTGCCGAGAACGCTATTGGTCTTGGGGTCAGCGTGGCAGTTAACGCAATTCTTCAGACTATATTTCGTCGTTCGGATACCACGCCGAACAGTGTCTTCACTCTGATGAACGATGAGATCCATGTGATTGCGGCGCATGAAATCGGTATCGGCCACGCATTTGTCGCCTCGGAAGACTCTTATCGTCGGACCGATGCCCGGCGACTTCGGCGTGGCAACGTCGGCAGCCACTGCATTACTGAGCCACGGTAAGCTCAGTGTCAAAACCGTAGATACGGCGAGAAGATACTTCGTTGTCACGCTCTTCATCTTCTTACTGAACGGACTTGACCAAGGGAAACCACCGTTGTAGGTGGTTGTGGACACGATGGTATCGGACACAAGCTCGACGAGGCAGGTGCCGATTCGGATCGTGCGGTCGGTCGAGCCCTGCGTATGGGGCGCACGCTGCGCGAACGCAGACAGTTGATCAAACCCAACGGCGACCAGCGGCAGCGTCAACAACGATAAGAATGTTCTTTGCTTCATTTTCTCTCCCATGAATATCTCTTTGCATTTGACCGGCCTTCGAACATCTCGCCGAAGAATCCCACGCTCCCTTTTTCGCACGTCCGACAGAGCGTCAAGGGCGACGTCACAACGCTATGCCTGCGCGAAGCGGTGCCGTACACCAGTTTTGGGACCGGTGTCATCTCTCAGTTTGTTGATTGATTGCGGTTCTCTATTCCCCGTTTCAAGGTTCCAGAGCGGTCGTTGCTGACGCCGGCATCCGCCAACCGCCGCCCAGTGCTTGGTAGATAGACACGGTGGCAGCAAGGCGGGCAAATTGCGCCTGAACCTCGGCATCGCGTGCGCGAAGCAGGCTGACCTCGGCCGTGAGCACCGCAAGATAGAGCGTCATGCCGTTGTCGTACTGCAGCCTGGCGATGCGGTACGCTTCCGTGGCCTGCGCGACGGCGTCGCGTTGCGCAGCCAGTGTATCCGCGGTGTTGCGCTGGGCCGTCAGGGAGTTTTCCACGTCGCTGAAGGCCGCGAGGATCTTTTGCTGGTAGTTCTGCACGAGCTCGCGGTAACGCGCCTCGGTGAAAGCGAGCTCGCCCCGCAGTCTTCCGCCGTCGAACAGAGGGGCGGTCAGGCCCGCCGCCAAAATGTAGAACGTGCCGCCGGGCTCGAAGAGCTGATGCAGGGCAAGGCTGGCATAGCCGCCCTGGGCAGTGAGGTCGATGCGCGGAAACTGCGCGGCCGTCGCGGCGCGCACGTCAGCGTTGGCGCTCGCCAGAGCCGCCTCGGCACTCTGAATATCGGGACGGCGCTCGAGCAGCATGGATGGCAGACCGGCCGGTGTTTCGGGTGGACGGAGCTGCGCAATCGCCATCGGATTGACATCGAAGCCTTCGGGCAGGCGCCCGATCAGCACGGCGAGCGCGTTGACAGCCTGTTGTCGCTGGGTTTTGAGCGCTGGGACCACCGCTTGGAGCGTTGCGATTTCGACTTGCTGTTGCGCAACCTGAAGCGGCGTCGCCATGCCGGCTTCCTGCTGGGCGCGTATGACCTGCAACGTGTTGCGGGCGTTGGCCAGCCCTTCCTGCGCGACCGCAAGTCGCGCGTCGAGCGCGCCGAGCGCGAAATAGGTGCTCGCTGTCGCCGCCGCCACGCCGAGCTCAACGGTCCTGCGGTCGAACTCGCTGCCCTTCAGGTTCGCGGCCGCCGCCTCGGCCTGGTCGCGATTCAGGCCGAACAAGTCGATCTCGTAGCTCGCGGTAAGTCCAGCCTGGTAATAGTTAGTGGGCGTGACCGACTTCCCGTTCGGATTGCTGCTGGAATTTTTCTGCCGTCCGGCTTGGACGTTGGTCGACAGGCTCGGGTAAAGCGATGCGCCGGCGACCTGGGCTAGCGCCCGCGCTTCGGCCACCCGTTCCACAGCGGCCTTGAGATCGTGGTTGTTGGCCAGGGTCTCGGCTACCAACCGGTCGAGAATCGGATCCCGGAACGCGGTCCACCAATCGGGCGCGGGCCAGCGGGCATCGGCCTTGCCCGCCGCCCAGTCGCTCGGCACCTGGGCCGCCGGGCGCTCATTTGCCGGCCCGACCGCGCATGCGCCGATGAGCAAGGAAACGACCACGACGCTCAATCTCTTGATTATTGGAATGTCGATCATGGTCACTCCGTGCTGAGAGCCACGACCGGATCGAGGCCGGCGGCGCGTTTGGCGGGCAGATAACCGAACACCAGTCCGGTAACGAGCGCGCTGGCGAAGGCGAGCAACAGCGGGGGGAGGGTGACTAGCACCGCGGCGCCGCTGAGTGCCGCCACCGCTGCCACAAGCAGGCCCCCAGCCACACCGATGAGGCCACCGACGGTGCACACAACCAATGCCTCGGTGACGAATTGGAGCAGGATATGAAAGGCGCGCGCACCTACCGCCATGCGCACCCCGATCTCACGCGTGCGTTCGGTGACGCTCACCAGCATGATGTTCATGACGCCGATGCCGCCGACCAGCAGCGAGATGAGGGCGACCGCGCCCAGCAGCAACGTCAGCGTCTGCTGGGTCTGGGCCTGCTGCTGCAGCAGCGCGGTCATGCTCTTCACCTGGAAATCCAGGGTGCGATGGCGTTTGCGCAGCAGTGTGTTGATGGCCGCCTGGGTGGCATCCATCTGCTGTGTGTCGGTAACTTCGACGGTGACAAACTTGAGGTAACTCTGCCCGGTCACACGCGCCTGCCCGGTGGTGATCGGCACAAACACCCCATCGTCGCGGTCGTTGCCCAGTTGGTCGGCGCCTTTCCCCGTCAACAGGCCGATGACGCGCAACGGCGTGTTGTTGATCAGGACATAGCGCCCGACCGGATCGGCGGCGCCGAACAGCGCCTTCGCCGTGGTCTGGCCCAGCACCGCCACCGGCGCGAAGCCTTGCAGATTCGTCTGGCTGATGAACGTGCCCCGTGCCACCGGCCAGTTGTTGGCCGCAACAAAATCGGGTGTGGTCGCGTACAGGGTGGTGGTGTAGGTCACGTTGCCGTAGCGCACCGTCACGGGATTGGCCGCCTGCGGCACCACGTAGCCCACGTTCGGCAGCCGGGCGATGGCCTCGGCGTCGGCGGGCACGAGTGTCGTCGCTCCCCCCGCACCGCGCACCCCCGGCGCGCCTGGCTTGACCACCAGCAGATTGGCGCCCATCGCCTGGATCTGGTCCAACACCTGCTGGCGGGCGCCGTTGCCGAACGCCAACATGGCCACGACCGAACCCACGCCGATCATTACGCCGAGCAAGGTCAGAAAGGTTCGCACCGGGCTCGCCTTGAGCGCGCGCAGGGCCGTGCGCACCGATGCCATGATGTCGAGCATCAAGACTGTCTGGGCGCTTTCGCCATGTCGATCAAGCGGCGATGCACCGCCTTCGGTTCTGCGGGCGGCGCGCTCGCCCCGTGTCGTATCCTCGACGATGCGGCCGTCACTGATGCGCACCAACCGATCGGCCTGGCCGGCGACGTTCATATCGTGAGTGATGAGCACGATGGTGTGGCCGTCCCGGTGCAACTCGCGCAGCAGGGCCATCACCTCCTTGCCGCTCTCACTGTCCAGCGCACCGGTGGGCTCATCGGCGAGAATGACGCGTCCGCCATTCATCAGTGCACGTGCGATGGACACCCGCTGTTGCTGCCCGCCCGAAAGCCGGCCGGGCAAATTATCCAGTCGTTCGCCCAACCCCAGCCGGGCAAGCAGTGCACCCGCGCGCTCGCGCCGCGGCCCGGCAGGCAGGCCAGCATAGAGAGCCGGTACCTCGACGTTTTCCAGGGCGCTCGCATTGCCGAGCAGGTTGTAGCGCTGAAAAATGAAGCCGAAGGTGTTGCGGCGCAGCGCGGCCAGCGCGTCGCCGTCGAGCTCCGCCACGTCGCGGCCCATCAGCCGGTAGCGCCCGCCGCTCGGCCGGTCCATGCAGCCGATGATGTTCATGAGCGTCGTCTTGCCCGAGCCCGAAGCGCCCATGATGGCGACGAACTCGCCTTCCTGAATCATGAGCGAAACCCCGCGCAGCACTTCCACGACGAGGTCGCCCCGCGCGTAGCGTTTGACGATGTCGCGCAACTCGATCAGCGGCGCCGCACTCACATCCTCAACGGCCACCATTGCCGCCGCCCTTGCCACCCGCGTTGCCTTTTCCCGAACCGTTGCCGGCCGGCGCACCCGCGAGGCCGACGATGACTTGGTCGCCGGCCTCGATGCCGCCGAGAATCTGCGCATTGCCCTCGTTCTTGACTCCCACCGTCACCGGCCGGGCCACTGGCTGTCCGTCGACGAGCACCCGCACGCAGTCGCTGTCTTCAGAAGGTGGGGCGGAGGGACAGCCCGGAATGCGAGCGCCGCTCTGCCGCTGGATGGAGGCGAGCGCCGCAAGGGGCACGACCAGGGCATTCTTGGCCTCCGCCAACACAAAAAACACCTGCGCGGTCATCTGCGGCAGCAGGCTGTGGTCGGGGTTCGCTACCTCAAAGGCTGCATCGTAGAAGATCGCGCCATTGACCAGTTCGGGTGTTGACTCAATGGCATCGAGCCGGGCTTCCATATGCCGGTCAGGCCGACCGAGCGTGGTGAAATTGACCGGCATTCCGATCTTCAGCCTGGCGACGTCCGCTTCCGACACCTGGGCGCGGACCACCATGCGGTCCAGGTTCGCGATGCGCATGAGCAGGGGGGCGTTCTGGTTGGCGTTGAGGGTCTGGCCTTGATGAGCGATATCTACTTTGCTCCAGGCATTGCCGTAGACAGCGCTGGTTGGAGAGATCACCAAGCCGGCGATGGGCGCCCGGATCTGCGTGTAACCCAGATTCGCCTGATCGACTTTGAGTGCGTTGCGTGCCTTGTCGATCTGGGCCCCGAGCGAGGCCACGGTCGTCTCGGCTACCTTGAGGTCCGACTTACTTTGCTCGAGCGCTTGCCCGGTCGCGCCGCCCTGGGGAGCGAGGCGGCTGTTGCGGTCATAGGTCCAGCGGGCGAGCGCGAGCTTCGCTTGCCATCCTGCAAGTTGGGCTTCGAGATCGGTAATCAGGGCCTTATCCTGGCCCACTTGGGCCGCGTACTGGGTAGGGTCGATTTCGGCGACGAGTTGCCCCTGCTTCACGGTATCGCCGAGCGTGACCGGCAGCTTGATAACTTGACCGGAGACTTGCGCGCCGACGTCGACATACTGAGACGGCACGAGGACACCCAGGGCCGATACGGTCTCCTGGATGTCGCCTCGCGCGATTTTCACGGCGGCGAAACCGCCTGCCTGCGAGGTTTGATTGCGCCAATAGGCCAGGCCGGCGCCTGCGGCAACGATGGCCGCGAGTGCCGCCAAGCCTAACCGCTTGAGGGTTGTGCGCGTCATGATTCCGCTGTCGTGGGAGTCGGTTCGGCGAGTGTCCGGCTCATTTCGGTTCCACCACGATCTCGCCGGCCATATGCTGATGATTGTGCCCGCCGAATGCGATCGTGCCGGTGTAGCCGAAGGTGCCGGCCCGCTCGGTGGTAAAGCTGAGCGTGGCGCTCCGACCGTTCTGGGTGAGCACCGGCGTGGCCAGGTTGAGATCGGGTATGGCGAGTCGCGCCGGCTGGCCGCGCTGGTCGAGGTCGAGCAGGATGATCTTCACCGTGTCTCCTTGTTTGACCCTGAGTGTGGGGTTGGGTTGACCATCGATCGCACCACCGCGCCCGAAAAATCCGTGGTGGCCATTTCCGGCGGTAAAGTACGGCCGCCCGCCCGGCCCCATCTCGGCGCCGCTGACAAGGGTGAACGTCTCGACTTGCGACCCAGCGGCCAGTACCTGGCCAGCCGACGCCAGCGCGAGGCTGGCAATGAGTCCGAAGAGTGCGGTTTTGTGATGGTTGTGCGACATCGCTGTTCTCCTGTAAAAAATACGTAGTACGTCCACGTTGCGGATCTACGCGGTCACAATGAATACCGCTTGGTGCTGGTGCATCGGCTCGTCACTTTGGTTTGATCGAGGCAGGCGCATCCGCGGGAAGCTTCGGCCCAGCCGCCAGCCAGCGCGCGAGCAGACGCGCCTCCTCAGGCGTGGCAAGCCCTGCGGGCATGGAGACGGGTTTGTTTTTCCCTTTGCCACCCTGGGCGATTTGTTCGATTTTGGTGAGGGGATAACGCGACCCGACCCCCACCAGCGACGGCCCGACCACGCCCTCCAGCCGCTGGCCGTGGCACGCCACGCAGGTCTTGGAATAGAGCGTACGGGCTTGCTGTTCTTCCGACGCCGATAACGGTTGCGATACGGTTGTTTGATTGGTTTTCCCATGACCGTGTTTGCCTTTGGCATAGGCATGCTCCGTCGTGATCCAGTAAGCCCCTATGGACATGACCATCACGATCAAGAGCGACAGGACCCAGCGTATGTTTCGAATGAAATGCATGTTCATCTCCTCAATGCCTCGAACCGGACATGAGAAAACCAATCAAACAATGCGAAAGCCAGTAATCAACCGACCATCGGCCACTCCCGGTATGCAGCAAATCGCTCACTAACACCGCCGCACCGAGATACATTGCGCCAAAGGCCCAATCGCCTTGGGGCTCTACAACGTCATTCACGAAATCTCGCAGCCAAGCGAATGAGTTCGCTGTGTTGGCCAGCATCCGCAAGGCGAAGAGGACCAAGGCCGGATATGCCGCCAACCTGATACCCAGCCCGGCGACAAAACTTATTCCTGCAGCTAAAGGATAGGAATTCCAAACGCACAAACCGAAGTATCCATGACCGCCGCACCCCGGTCAATGCCAATTTTCTGTGTTGAATTCCCCGAAAAAAATCGAACTCTTCCTCACGAACACGCGAAAAGGCAAGAAATTTTCCGCCACGCACCGAAGGTCTTCCCCGCAACGAACCGAACGCACAAGCGCACCCACGGCGAGGAAAAATTTGCTCGTCACCAGGCGATGCGCTGATCGAACTCGAAATCCGGTGCAGGCTGTGCCGACATATCCCATTGTGGATCGTTGCCCGCTTTCCCCGAAACCATTGCGGCCTCCCACAGCGGCGGCCCGCGCGCCGGGGCAATTTTCGGCGGCTGCGCCGATTCGCCGATGTGGTCGAGAATTTTCCGCACGGCGCTGGCATCGGTGATGAAGGAGATGATTCTCATTTGTGCGTGGCAGATCGGGCAAACCAGAGGGAAGGCTTCGTAGATGCGCGCCAGCAGCATCGCCCACAGGTAGTGCGACGCGGCGCGGTTGAGCGGCTCATCCTCCGTGTTGGCGGATGCCACCGGGGCAATCACTTGCACTGGCGCCAATGCCGTCACGACTGCGCGCAAGGATGCGTTGGGCGCCAGCACACCGTAGTAGCGGTGGCGATGCGCTCGGGGTGGCGGCACAAGCGCTGCGATCTTGTCGATCAGTTCCAGCGGGGTGAGCACCAGATCGCTTGACCCATCAAGGCGCGGCTTGGGGCTGTGGTAGACCAGATGTTCGGCATCCAGTTGTTGCAGATGCTCCAGCGCGAAGGGTGGGCGGGCGCAGTAGCGCAGGAGACGTTCCAGCCCCGGACGGTCGGCACCCTCGATGCACACCGAGGCATCCACTGAAAAACCTCCGCCGTGTTCCCATCCGCCCATCACTTCAGCATCGCTCTTGTCGATCAGATGGCGACGGACGAAGGCGCCCAGAATGCGCCGCCGCACCATGGCTTGCACATCGGCAAGCGCTGCCGTATCAAGCTCGGATGCCGCATGAAAAACCGCACCTGCCGCTTCGTTGGCTGCGGGCTCGAATACCCCGTCGATAATGCAGCAGTGGAAGTGGACGTGTTCGTTCAGGGACGAGCCGAAGCGGTGGATGAATGCCACTGCACCAATGCGCGCCGATGCGCTGCAACCGGGACTATGTTCGCGCAGGCAGCGCTCCACGGCGCGCAAAAAGATGCGCAGCACGGCACCTTGCAGGGCGGCATCGGTTTGCAAGAAATAGCGCAGGCGCTTTGGCACGGAGAGCACCCACTGGCGCACCGGCAGGCGCGGAAAAACGTGGTCGGCAAGATGCGCTGCCGTCTCGGCCATGCGCCGCGTGTTGCAGGAGGGGCACACGCCACGGCCCTTGCAGGAAAAGGCGATCAGGAATTCGTGTTTGCACTCCTCGCAGTACGCTCGCGCAAAGCCGTGAGCGAGAATTCCGCATTCGAGATAGCGGCGAAATGCCTGCTCGACGTGCGCGGGCGGTGACGCATCGCCTTGCCCGGCAGCTAGCTCCAGCCAAGTCTCGAAGTGCGCCTGTACTGTGCGATACCACAGCGTTTTCTCGGGTCGGCGGCGCTGGTAGCACTGTGCTTTCGGTGCGATACGTTTGACTGCGGCATCCATGGGGCAACCCCATTCTGGCCGAGAACCGGCCTGATTCGATGTTCCGTATTGCGAAGGCTCCGGGTTCTGCTGGCGTGGCAGATGCGGAGTGCCAAGGGTGAGAGCGATGCAGCCGCGCAGAACGTTCGTTCTGTTTACGGCATCGTAGAGAACGTTCGTTCTGCTGTCAATCAGGTCGGGAAGGGGCGGTCACTGGGGACTCTTGCAACTCTGCCGGTGCGTAATCCTCCGGCACGAGCGTTTGCTTTAATCCTTGCCTTCAGTGATGACCCCATGATCAGCCCTTCGTCCCCACGCCCTTTTTGAACGTGTAGACCAAGTTGTCCCCCTTCTTTTCCGGACCCTCGATGGAGGCCGAGATCAGTTCAGGGTAGGTGGCTGCATAGACATCGCGGACTTCTTCCAGCGACAAACCTTTCCCAGGATCAGGAAGGGTCAAGCCGCTGTACGCAAAGGTGCGATTCAGTATTGTGGTTTGGATAGCCATTTCGTCATCCCCCCCTTATTCCCACAAACCCTTGGCTTCTGTCGAAGCCGCAGGTGCGGAAGTTATTGATGTCGGTTCTGTTGAAGCCGGTGCAGTGCAGCACGCGCCAGTGTCATCATCACCTTCATTGTCATCATCCGATCCTTCGGGGTTGTCCGTGGTAGTGGGAGATGCCGTTTTTGCTGGCTTGGCGATCGACTTCTTCGCTTTGTCAGTAGCTTCCTTCTGTGCCGCTTCCAGAATCGCTTCTGTAGCAGCCAGTTGGTCGGCCAAGGTTTGACGCTTGGGCACATAGCTATTGAGATGCTCAACGAACCCATCATCGAACTCAGCGGCAGTGCCGGTGAGAGACAATGGGGTGTCGAGAACGTTGCCCGCTTTGCCCCCATACGGTGTAACAGTCACCGTGATGGTGCCATCCGTATTGTTGACCAGCGCGATAGTTAAGCTAGCCAAATTGGCCAGCAATGGTTGAAGTGCTGAGAACATGGTGAATCTCCTTTTTGGTGAAACGAAAAAAGGGACACCATGCCCCAAGGGGAACGATGTCCCCGCTTGGGTGAGCGCTGCTTTGGGTGATTCATTGACACTTGCGTGTCTTCTGTTTGTTTGGATTGGCCAGCCACCAATATCAACTCAGCGCAATAAGCGCCGGGTGTGAATCCGCTTTTCAAAACACGCCTTCCGATGTGCTTTGAAAAGCCCACCCCCGAAGGGATGGGCGAGGTTTAATCTGCTGAATGTATCAAAACCTTGGGAATTTTGCCTTCGTACACGAAGCCTGCAATCTCCATCAGTGCTTTGATGAACTCGTCCTTCTTGCCGCTTTTCGCTTTGGCGTATTTCTCGCCAAGCGCGGCTTTCAGACCAAGCTCTTCCGCAATCACCTCAATCTCGCTCTTGGTGAGCAGATCAAGGAATTCTGCGTTCAACTTCCAGTGTTTTACCAAATCCACTTGCATGAACTTGAGCATTTCCGGCAGATGTGACTTCTCGATACTATCCGTGATTGAAATTACGATCCCGGACAACATCTGCGAGCGCACCTTGTCGTCAACTTCCGCCACCATCACAGCAGCTTCGCCGACATTACTGACGGGGGGCTTTTGCGATGTCATCGTTTCAAAACCGGATGCCAGTTTTGTAGATGACACATTCGTTCCGCCGCGCGTCATCATTATTCCGATGAGCATGCACAGGTTCTTATGTGGATCTGCGAACAGTTCTTTCTTCAACGCCTTGCGCCAGACACCGATACGATAGTCCACGACACGCTGCGTGTCTTGAACCGATGTCACGATAGACTTGGAAGTGGCAGTGGATTTCTCCGCGCCCTTCCCGGTTACAGGCGTTGAACCAGCAGGTTTAGCCGTTGTTGGAGCAGTCGCAGGCTTTGCAGCCGCTTTCTTTTCCGCCAACAAGCGTTCACCCACTTTTTTCGTGTGGCATGAGGTATCGAAGCATTGTGACTCATACACGTTACCCACTTTACCGGGTATCGCGCTGATTGCCGCTCCGAACGACTTGCAACTACGACATGCCGCTGCTTGCTCATCGCCAACGCCGGTTGCACCTTCTGCGATCACCTTGATGACCGTGTTATTTTCGCCCTGTCGGACGATGACAACGCGAGGATAGTTCTCTTCCAAGGATTTTTTCTTGGCTTCCAACACATCCTCAGTCTTCTTATTGAAACACTCGCTGTTGGTGCAATGCCCGCCAGAGACGGCTTCGGCGAACAATGCTTGCTGGTTCCCACTATTGTGATGACAGCTTGTGCAGTCTGCTTTATCGAAGATTGCCAATGCCATCGACCGTGAAATTTCCTCCAATCCTGCTTTGAATTCAGCAACACTCGGAAGTGTTGTTTGAGCCAGCAGGTTAACAATCGCCTTTTCCTGTCTGTCCTTCGGTGCCGCCGCCAGCAATTCGGCATGACCCAATTGGATCTTGCGTTCATTGAGAGCAGCCATCACAGACGGGCTACAGTTCATCAGCGCAAGACGCTTATCCAGCGTACTGCGTGACCAACCAAGACGCTTTGCTGCCTCATCTCTATTGCCTTCACAACGGCCGAGAATCTTGGCGGCTGCTGCTGCTTCTTCGGTGGGGCTCATGTTGGCGCGTTGGGTGTTCTCAATCAGCGCCATGTCATCGGCTTCTTCGGCAGAGATCGCTTTGGCGATGACCGGAATTTCATAGTCATCGCCAAATACCTTTCTTGATGCGCAAGCGCGACGTTCACCGGCTACGATTGCGTATCCGCCTTCGACCGGACGAATCAGAATCGGTTGTATCACTCCTTTTGCTGCCAGGATTGAGGCTTCCAATTCCGCCATCTCTACCGGATCGAAATATGTACGCGGATTGTTTCCAGCCAGAAGGCTGCCAACACGGATGTTGGTGATTGTTTGATGTTCCATTTTGTATCCCTCTTTGGTTAGTGCCCTTGAGGGATAGACCAAACCCATAGGGGCTCGATGTATCCCCGTTGGGTGATTGGAAAAAGTTGACTACATTTGATTTGCGGAAAGCCTGGAATTAACATCACCGACCGGCTTGGTGAAGTCAATCCAGTTCTCATCGGTCATTTGCTCACCTCGTCCACTTTCGCAGACTTGATGCCTGCCTTGAGTATCTTGTCGGCTGCCGAAAAAACCCGTGACGCGCTTTTTTTGCCGAATTCATCGGATTGCTCCTTTGAACCCAACCATCCCTGAATGTAGTCACGACTTTCTTCAAGTCCCGGCAATCCAAGTGTTGCGCAACACAGATAGGCCACCGCTTCAGCCTCGGCCTCCTTGATGTCTTTACGCATCAAATCGCCGTCCGCCATCTGCGCATCTTTCGAGTGCATCAGACAGTGAGCCATTTCGTGGAAAAGCGTCTTCCACGGCATCAGCGCGACGGGAGACACGGAAAGGTGTTTCTTGTTGGGAATGGCATACCCTTGCGTGTTTCCATCCAGCAACTCAAAACGTTGTTCCGTGATTCCCAGACCGGACAAGGCTTGCGCCTTGTTCCATTCGGGAATCACCACCTCGTTGGTGTAGTCCGCCCCCTCTGTTTGATCCAAAGAAAACCAGTTATTTTTCAGCACAAACATCGTGCGTCCAGAACTTCCGGCCTCACTGGCGTTGTCATTTGATCCGGCACCGTTTTCAACCTCATCAGCAGACTTGGTTTTGACGGTCACAGGCATGACCAACGCAATTGCCTTCTCGTCTTTTTTCACGCATCGCCCCAATTTCTTCCACTTGTTGAAGGAAGCAATCGGAGTCAACGCCAGCCCCCTTACGGTTAATTGCATGGCTGCGAGGATGGCATTGCCGAGGCTGTAATCGTGAAATACCGAGTACGCCTCAGAAACCTTTCCAGGGCAGGAAAGTGCATCCGAAAACAACTTGCCCCAGTTGGCGCGATTTGATTTTTCTTGCATGGTGTTCTCCTATTCATGAAAAAAACGGAGACACCCTGCCCCTTGCGGGGAAGTGCCCCCGCGTGGGTTGAATTTGCCGGATTAACCGACGAATTGCTTATTGCTTATTTCAAGATGCGTGGCAGCATTCAATCCGCTTCACGGTCTTGGGAATCATTACAACCTCTTCGACAACCTTGCAACTCCCAATCAGCTCAATGAAATTATCCCGAATTTGGTCACACGCCTGATCGAACCGGCAAACCAGTTCAACGTGATTACGAAGTTCTGACATCGACCATTCAGAAAAATCCTCATTCTGGTCGAAGCTCTTTCCGGGATACACCGATAAACGTTTTGGTGGCAACGTGTAATTGACGCGGCCATATTCGCCTTCAGCGCCGCATGCGCCACACCTGTTGCCAATGGTGTAATCCCTGGCAATCACCGCAGCCGTTATCACGCCTTCTGCCGTAGCGTCAGGTGTATAAACATAGCGGTAATTTCTTTGGCCGCAGGTGCGACAGTGCGACTTGTGTCCAGTCAACTCATACTTGCTGTTGTAAAGGACGAGGTAGCCACTGGATCGCCCATTGGTTCCAATCGTGTATCTCCCACTCATTTCCGAGGTGAAGTCTGCAATTGGCTGGTCGATTTCGTCCCAAAAATCCGTTTGCAGCATGTCGTATGCTGCCTTCAATTGCTCGGAAGTCAGACCCAGTTTGTGCAACTTTATGTTTTGCGCATAGCTTGTCGAGCGATTCCAACTGTTCATTGTGTTGTACCTGTAATGGCCAGCCACAAAATCAATCATCGCTTTTTTGCTACGCTTGTCTAACGTCTTTTCAAAAAACATGGCGCACTCCATATATATGAAAAACGGAGACACCATGCCCCTTGCGGGGAAGTATCCCCGCGTGGGTTAAATTCAAGCTTCTCTGGTTAAATAATCGTCATCCTTCATCACTCCAAGACCAACCAAATGGTTTCTCAGCCCCATAAGGTCGTTCTTGTTCCGCATCCAGCCATCTTCAAAAATGTCAAAACCCTTGATCTCGAAAATGGTGTTATTGCCGTCATCACGAACATCAGCATAAAACTCGCCGCGCTCGTCAAGATTGATGAAGTACAGGTACGTCTTTTTTTCAGGCACACTCATATCAAACCTCGTTCGGCAAAAGACAATGCCTCTTGCTCGCCGATCACAATATGATCGAGAACCCGAACATCTACCAATCCAAGAGCTTGCTTCAGTGCCTCAGTTAACGAGCGGTCGGCGCTGCTTGGCTCTGCCAGCCCTGAAGGATGGTTGTGGCTCAGCATTACCGCTGCCGCGTTGTGTATCAAGGCGCGTTTGACAACCTCGCGCGGATACACGCTCGTTTGTGTCAGCGTCCCGTGGAACAGCTCTTCCGCAGCGATAAGACGATGCTGGGCATCGAGAAACAGCACCAGAAATACTTCCTGCTGCCGTCCACCCAACACCAGCCTCAAGTAATCCTTGACCACGTTTGGTGAGTTAAAGGAAATCGGATGGATGCTGATGTCCTCTTCAAGCGCCCGCGCAAACAACTCCTTGGCTGCGGAGATGATGGGTGCGGGCACATATTGAGCTTCGTTTTCGCAAACCATTTCCTGACGATTTGCACGCATTCCAAATAAAACGGAAAGTGGAACTTGTGACAGCTTTTTAGCCATCTCATTTCCAACAAGTACGGACAACAAGTCAGGTGTGCTGCAATTTTTGGTGTTCATTTGGTGTCTCCTTTTTGAAATAAAAAAGGGGACACAAGCCCTGTCGGGGATGTATCCCCGATAGGGTAGTTATGACGATTGCTCGCCTTCTGTTTGTTTTGATTGGTCAGCCGCCAATATCAGCTCAAGGCATAGCCTTGAGAATGAATTCTCTTTTTTATGACGCACTCATGGAATGCGTCATAAAAAGCCCCGCAAGCGGGGTAAAACTGCCCTGGGCAAGCATGGCCATGAGACTGGCTTGCTTACCGTGCGGCGGTTTTTTTGGCGGGTGCTTGTTGCACGTCGCCATTGACCACATCCAGCCAGTCAACAGATTTCATCCCTTGCGGAATATCTGTGTCAGGTAGCTTGATGCTGGCCTTTACGCCCTCTTTCCACAGGCGTTTGACCAGTGACTTCGCCGAACTCAATCCATGACCTTCCGGATGAATCATGGAAGGCCGGTCTTTGTCGGCATAGATCACCACATCAACACCTTTTGGCGGCACGAAGTTTTCCAGCAAGTAGGCGTTGCCGGCAGCCCATACAGGCACGTTAAAAGCACCCATGACGGCCAGTGCTGTTTCGATGCCTTCTGTTACTGCCAATACCCTGCTGTCACCTTGTGTTGCTATCCTCATCGCACCAAACAAATTATCGGCACAATGCCGCATCATTTTCCTGGGGGACGGGACTTTGGCTTTCTCGCCATCGTGTGTAATGTATGAGCGATGTATGGTCGAAGGACGACCATTTGAATCACACACCATCGTGACAATGGCGGGATACGTGCCGACCAGCTTTCCCTCTTCGTAATACTCAAGCGAAGGAATAAAACGGATCATCCTGCCATCAACTTTTCGATAGTCGATCTGCCCGATTCCACGGTTCGCAAAATACAACCTTGCTGCCCGCGCTTCGGGTGAGGTCAGAGGAACACCGGCTTTCCACACATGATTCAGGGAATCGCGAATGTCTTGCCTGTTTTCCTCTTTTTTGACACACGGTTTTTTGGCTGGCAAGGGCGCGTAACGCTTCTCGCCGCTTCCCAACAGCATGTCGTGTATTGCGTGGTGGGTAGTGAGAAAATCCCACCCGTTCGCCCACATGAGTAGCGTATATCCATCGTGATGGATGCCGCATGTGTTGCACACACCGCCACCTGTCTCATCAAAATCCCGAAACAGCCTGAATCCATCTGTCCCGCCATGCACGGGGCACGGTACATGATGAGGCGCGCGCTCTACTGCCTGGACAAGCTGCGGGGCGAGCGATGCAACAATGCTTTCCCAGCGTCCTGCGGCCAACAACTTCAGTTCTTTCGCTTCCATGATGCCTCCTTGGTATATCCCGCATGGGACACGCCAAAGCACCCAGCGGGATGTATTGGTGTGTCCCGTGTGGGCGGGTGGGTGTAAAACCACCGGCAAAGAAGCACCCCTTGGGGGATGATTCCCCCGGTGGGTGGTTGATTTTAGAAAGAGCCTTCGTCCAATTTGGGCTTTTGGCCTGCCTTTGTGGTTTTGCCTTTGTTGGCAGCGGGTGCTGGTGCTGCAACGTGGGACTCACCATCCGTCTTGTTGCCGCCGAGCATTTTCATCTCGGAGACAACAATTTTTGTGACGTAACGATCCTCCCCATCTTTCTGATACTTCTCGGTCGTGATCTTGCCTTCGACGTAAATCAATGA